>Ga0209093_1000225_pt1 | contig 28827 bp, 33 predicted proteins | sample SidtaG_4_FD_187450 | JGI IMG/M metagenome (GOLD analysis project Ga0209093, IMG submission 187450) | Marine algal microbial communities from Sidmouth, United Kingdom - Sidmouth_Male1 metaG (SPAdes) (version 2) | ecosystem: Host-associated > Algae > Red algae > Unclassified | place: Sidmouth...
AACGTGGCTGTACGTGCCCCCGTGGGCGCTCGCGGCCATGGGGCGGGCCGCCGTGCCCCGTGTCGATGCGTCGCCGAGCGCGCCACCGCCCTGAAGGCCAGGGTATTGCACGCACGTGCCTGGAATTGAGAATGTAACAAGATAGTCCTGACATTGGTGGCTTTGCTCGCAGTAGGGCAGGTTCACATCGCTGCACAGCAGTCTGTGGCCAAATACAAGTTAGCTGACACGTTTCATCCAGAACATCGACACGTTGTGATAGATCCACATTGGTGGCTTTGCTGTGAAATGTGCGACTAACTCCAATCGGAAAGACTCCTCAGAAACATGGCGGAGGCTCAAGCAACGAGAAAGCACTGTGTTGCAAACCATGGGTGAACTTGCCAAGACAGGCTCGCCCCCACAGATCTCTTCAGCGACCTTTCCCGCCGCATCCTTCACCAGTGCGTTCAAGATCCTCGAGCAGTCCATGCCGGCCACTATCGCGCACGGCCTGGGGGGGTCCAACGCCCGTGGCACGGGCAGGTGGGCGTTGGTCCCCCGTCGCTCGGGCGACCCTCGGCGTGCCGACCGACCGGGCGGCGCGCCCATCGCCGCCGCGCCAACCCGCCCACCGGCTGCCAAGATGCCGCCACCCCACGCAAGCGCTTGCGATAGTGCCACGGGCAGCCGCGACCAGGACGGCGGCGGCACTGACGGCGGCCGCCACCACCCCACGCCGCCACGCCCACGACTACCTGTGGCGGGGCGGCCGGCCGGCCGTCACCATGGCGCGGCGGGTGCGCCCGTGCATGGGCGTGGCGCCGGGGCTTGGCGTCGTAGCGCCGTTCACGCGAAGCGCGGCGCGTCTGTTCCCCGCTACCGACGCAGTTCCCGTCCGCTGGTAGCCGCGACAGCGGTCGAGCAGCACGACGCCGGCGGCCGCCGCTCGGGCGCGCACGGGCAACCGCCGTCGCCTCTGCCGGCCGTCGCAATGGCGGCACCGGGGGAGGCGCGCGCGGCGGCGGTAGCAAGAGGGGGGGGCCACTACCCCCCCCCCCCACCGCCGCCGCTGCCTTACATGCGCATGCTCGCCGTCAAGCCGAAAGAAGGGATACCGTATGCCAACCGGCGCCAGAAGTGCGCTTCACAAGCAGTCGCCCTTGACGGACTTGTGAGCGGCGATTCACAGAATGGCGCGGCGCCCGCCCGTGCGGTTTCGGCCTCTGCGCTCCTGCCCCCTTTAAGGAGCTCAGCATCAACAAGTCGCGGGACTGTCTGCTCGATGGTTGTTGGCACGATTGGCACGGCTGCGCGGCACGGTTCGCCCTCTCGTTAGGCACGACCCCGCTCGCAGCTGGTGCGCGAACAAAGGCGGCCGCCCTGGCGCAGACGCGCGGGGCAACTGCGCCGCGATGCGTGCGCCGTGTGCTCCCGGAAAAGTCAGTTAGGTTGGTTTCGGTCTGGCACAACCTTCTGAACGAGGTGTGAACACAGGTTGTGACGCATCCCGACCCGGCGGAGGGTGGGGGCCATCGCAGTACGGCGTGGCCGTGCCGTCGGCCGCCGGCACGGCCAGGTGCCATCCACCTGCCCCCGGCCGCCTGTGGGGTGGGCCACCCCCCCGCGTCGGTCGCCCCGCACCCGCACCATCGGTGGCCGCATCGGGCTACCGACCTTGGCGGCCGCCGGCACGGCGTCGGGGCCGCCTCTGGGAGGGGCCCATCGACGCATCTTAGCCCCCGAGTTACGAAATCTCCGACTCGTACATCTCGGCGATCCGGGAGCACACTTTGCACGGGCCGGTCGCGCGGCGGGAACAGTCGTGGGAGACGTCGCGGCGAACGCGGCGCTTGGTGTCACTGAAGAGCACCGACGCCTGTGTCTTGGTGGGCTGTTCCGTCTCGTTGCGCACCCGCTGAATGGTCTTTGCCCCCGTGATGAGTTCTTTCAAGATGCGCTTGGAGTAGTAGTCGCTGTGAGCGATCTCATAGGTCTCGACCTTGTCGACGACCTCTTTCGCTTGCTCGATGGCCGACTGTATGGGGTGGTCGTCCCTATAATTTCGACCGTCAGAGCCATAGTGCGGTGGTAGGTGTCACGCATGTCTGTCATAGGCGTCGGTTGAGCAGGAGAAAGGAACGGCAGTTTGCAGGAGTAGATGGCGGTAGGCTGCTCCCGGAGGGCGGCATTCTCGACTAGCTGCAGTCTTGAGCCGGTGGCGGGCTCTCACCTTTATAGCCGGTCTGGCGTGCTACGACGGCGCGCCAGTGCCGCCCACGGGCAGGGCGGATGGCGGCGCCTGCGGCGGCCACCCCCGCCCGGTTGCCGCTGTTGCGGGCCCACAACAGCGGCAAGAGCGGGGGGCGCCTGCCGCACACCCGGGCATCAGCACGCTCACCATGCATCGATGGTTCCAGCAGAAAACGCGGACAGCTGCGCTGCGCCTCACAACCCGTAGCACTGCCCTCCTCGGGCGGGGCGCGCAACACCCGCGAGCGTGACTCATGCAGGCGGTGTGTGTGGTCGAGCGCACGCTACACACGCTACCGTCCGAGGTACGATGGTGCTTCTCTGAATTGGTGACTTGTTCATTGTGTCTTCTGCTCGTGTTTCGTACGGGTCGAAGCGTCGCTGACCCGACGGTGGCGCTTGTAGGCAAAATAGCTGTACATCGCCCGATGGGACATGTCTCGGTGCGCCTTGTACCCTCAGTTCAGTGAAAGTAGAGAACCAGGAACACGAGGCCGCTTCTTTGATCGCATACGTAGGACGCTGGACGATACAAATGTGTGGGGATGCTTTTCTGCGCATGGAGCTCGTCGTGCGAGATTCGCGAAAACGGGTGGGGGCTGCTGCGCACCATCATGTCGGGTCACGATAATCGTGGAGTAGGCTGTGGCCCGTGCCGCGATGAACCGTGTGGCGGCCAGAAGCGCTAGTCCTTCTCTTCTCCTTTTCTCTTGAATCTGGTCCATACCATTGCTGACGGGTGCGAAGAGGTGGCCCTGTGTCGCGGCTCGCTCGACTGAATTCTACAACGAGCACACAGCGTGTCAGAGTCAAAGCGGCTCGACGTCACAGTAATTCTCTCTCGCGGAGATTCGAACACCGATGCGATGAACTGCCCACGACCGTCAGACGAAAGAAGGGAGCGGTGTGAGCAAACCTTAAAGCAGCGATGCCGCCGCTGACATGCGCGCGTATTGGGATGCGCTCGGTCTTACTGCGCTTTTCATCTTGCAAATCACGTACAACTCCACCACGGCTGCGATGGTCGCGCCAGTGACATAGGGACCAGCGCAGCTGGCCCATAATCATCGTCAATAGCATGTCCATCTTTTCCTGTTTCGAGGCACTTGGGGACCCATTTTCCAGCTTGAAGAAGCAGAAATCTTGAGCAAGAACCACCGCGACCATCCTTATATTCTTCTGTTATCGGAAATCCGGCCCGGCGCCACACTCGGCGACTCCTTGCAGAGTCTTGGATGGACACTTCGCATCTCCGTCCTTGAACAAGAACGCAGTGCATACAGCCGTTCTCCCGAAAATCCCGCACTGCAACAGTTCCAGCAGTGTTCCAAATCGGCCTCGTGGAGGCCGTTCTTGAACTCTTTTGGGACAGTTGGAGTGTGGGATATTTGGGAGAACGGCTGTACGTCTCATGTTGTGTGTCTATACTTACGAGCGGAAATGCATCTGTTCCGACGAACAGACGCTGTTGGAGCCATTTCTGGAAAAAGAGCCTTTTGGCAGAGCCCATTGGCGGTTTGGACAATTCCTGTTCGATCCACGACACCAAAGCAGCTCAGGTGCCTTTCACGAAGAATAATCTGGGCCCGCCTCGTTGAGCCGAACACGACCAGCAAGCACACACAAATGAACAACCTACAGGTTCGGAGAGGCACCATCGTATTGCGGGCCGTCCAGACGTTCTCTCAAAAATCCCGTGCTCCAACTGTTCTAAAAGTGAACCAAATCGGCCTTTGCGGGGTATGAGAGGCCGATTCGGAACTCTTCTTGAACAGTTGGAGTGTGGGAGTTTTCACAAAACGGCTTTAGAGGTTGCGTTGTTGAGTATAACGGCGCTATTATGTCGTGAAGGCGAGCGGGCCCGACTACAGTTTAGAGGGTCGGACAGGATAGGATCTGGCGACTTCCAGTGGGGGCTCCAGATCGGGCCAGCCTAAACAGGGAGACCGTTGCCGACAGTAAGGCTGCCCCAGCATCGCCAACGGTCAACCTCCCGCGCGCTGCGCGCCCTCCTTTCCTCCACGAGGCCCCTACTGTCTACATCTCTGCTCACGGGGTGCAAGGGTCAACCTCTCTTGACATGACTCGCGGTCAACTTGTTGGCCCACTACAGTAGTGCGAAGCTTCCAGTTCTCCGCTGAAATTTCAAAAAGAGATAGTCTCAGGCATCCCCGTTTGTTGTGTGCACAGTTCTGTGTCTGGCGCGCTCTCGACCACGCGCGTCACCTGCGCGAGTCACGAGTGCCGATATCATCTGGCCCAGCAACACCACCACGAGAGCAACTGCCGGGCAAGCGACGCAGCGACCCGTGCCAAACGCGGCCAGCACGCACAATGAACCACTCACTGTTTCAGAAAAGCACCATTACGCCACAGTCTGTATGGCGTGGAGTGCACGCTCGATCACGCAGGCCCCGCCTGCACGACTCTCGCGCACTCGTGCAATCCGCCTCAGCAACACCACTCGGTGCGACTGAGAGAGCGAAGCAGCGACCCGTGCTACACATACCCAGCAGACAAAATCAACAGTACACCGACGCAGAGAAGCACCATCAAACGACAGTCTAGCGTGTGAAGCTCTCGCTCTATCACAGACACCGCCTGCGCGCGTCACGCGAGCTGATATTGTCTGCGCCAGCAACACAACCACGGAAGCGACTTCAGGCAAGCGAAGCAGCGACCGGTGGCAAGCACGCACAGCAGGCAAAATAACAATACACCATTTCGGAGTAGCACCACAGTACTGCAGACCGTAGCGAGTGTAGTGTGTGCCCGACCACGCATGCTGCCCGCGCACTTCAAGCGCGCTGGTGTTGTCTGCCCCAGCAACAGCACCACGGGTGCCACTGTCTGGCAAGCGTTGAAGTGACGCGTGTCGAACACGCCGGACCCATTCAGAGCAGCACCATCGGGCCTCGGACCGCAGCGTGTGTAGCGTGCGCTCGACCACACACACCTCTTGCGCGCGTCGCGCGCTTCAGGCGCGTGGGTGCTGTGAGCCCTGCCCGAGATGGGCAGCGCTACGGGCTGCGAGGCGCGGCACGGCTGTCCTTGTTTTCCTCTGGAACCAGCAGTGCACGGTTGACATGTCTATCCCCGCAACAGTGGCAACTCGGGGGCCCGTTCGCCGCAAACGCAGCCATCGGCTCTGGCCGCGAGCGGCAATGGCGCTCCCTCGGAACCTGTGGGAGCGGCTATAAAGGCGAGGTGCCGGCACCGCGTCGAGACTGCTGCTGGAAGAGAACTCCGTCCTCCACAAGCAGCCCACTGCTCTCTGGTCCCGCTCACAGTCCTCCCTTCTGCCTCCTGCGCACCCATCCCCAGCGCCACCGACCCCCAAGACACCCACTACCGTATAGTGACCCGCTCGGTCGAGAACATGGCGGAAATCGTTGAGGAAGCCGAGGAGTTGGCTGAGAAGGGCCTTGACTTCCCCAACGATCTAATCTTGAAGCTCGTCAAGGCGGCAAAGGACTTGCGTTCGGAGCGGGTGAAAGCGGACGGGACCGCCAACCAGGACGTCGTAGAGCTCCTCAACAAGATCAAGACCCTGTTCGCACACGGCGTCTCCCACGACTGTGAGGACAGCGAGGAGGCCGAATGCGCCATATGCACAGGCATCGACGAGGTGAAGGCAATGTAGTTTTCGTACCTCGCAGACAATACGCGTCGATCGGGCCCTCCTGGGGGCTGCCCCGACGGCGCGCCGGGGACCGCCAAGGTCGGTAGTCCGAGGCGGCGACCGGTGGTGCGGGTGCGGGGAGGAGGACGCGGGGGGCTCCGGCCCACCCCACAGGCGGCCCGCGGCAGGTGGGTGGCACCTGGCCGTGCCGGCGGTGGGTGGGGGTGGGTCACTAACCCGACGGACCTGCGTGGCTCGCGCCTGCATGTTCGGACGGCAAGAGTGGCCCGGTTGCGCGCGGCCCGCGGATGTGGGGTGGTAAGCACCGCGAGCGGCGTGGATGAACATGCATCGTAGAAAATGATAGACAGAAAAACAGAATGAAAAGAAAAAGAAAGAATAGATACGAACAAAGGGGAGCCCGATTCGAGGCGGGGAAGGCCCGCGCGGCGGCGTGCGGCATCCGCCGCGGATGCATCGCATTTCTCCCAGCTCCGCATGCCTGATTCGGCAACAAGCCGCACAGTGTCTCCCACGTGTGTCAAGCTGCTGCGGACCGCTCATTTTGTCCTTCCCATATACATTGCATCGTGGATGCTTTCATCATCTGTCAGAATCGCGGTCTGAGCCATTCGATCAACGATTGGCTTCAGAGCATGGACACCAATGTCGGGCTATCACATCAGCGTCGGGAAACCGTACCACTCTACTGCGGGGGTACTGGAGCCGTGTCCAGGCAATTTTCGAATTGCCCCCAGTACTCTCTGAAACGAGCTTTCGGGGCTATACTTGACCCCTCTCTCCACGCCGAGTTATCCCTGCCAGGTAACGCAATTCACAGGGCGGGAAGCAGGGATACAAAGTCCAAATCACACTATTAAGTGTGCGTTCGGAGCAGCTAGTAACACGATCGATTGGTTGATGTTCCTGTTGATCGACCTTTCATTTCCCAGTCGACCGCTGAGAATTGGCGTCTTGCGTCTGTCAATCGGCTCGATCGCTCGACCGGGCACGATCAATCACCGTGACAGTCCCGCAGTCACGATTAGTCAGAACCAAAAAATCTAATCTGACGGGTGCCACTTGACATGGGACGCTTTCCCAGAGTGCAATAACTCGGTTACTCGGGGTGTTCCGGCCACAGGGCAACACATGTTTGGAGACTGGGAAACCTGCAATTCTGATATCGTATTGCTGTCCTCCAAAAAATGGCGGTTGCAGAGTGGTTGCAATCGTTCAACAGCGTACGTGGACCAATGGAAAGGCTAGGAATCATCTGAGTTCCTTACAGCGTCTCCCCATGCAGCTCTGCGCACTGGAAACGCACATCAGGATCTCAAGAAATCTGAAGAAATGTGTTGATCTCCTGAGAAATCACAGGTCTGGCCCAGAACCCTCTCCACGCCATCTTCAGGCCCACGCAAGCGGCCCAAAAATCTCAGGAAATCTCCTTGTGGGTTGCAATGGCACTGCGTGACTCCTGCAAGACACGGTGATTGGCTTGCAAGATTACTGGCGGCAACTCTCAGCCAATAGTTCGGTCGTGGCTTGTCGAACAGCCAACCCGACTTCATTTCTACGCCCTGTCGTCGGCTCTGCCTCCCTTCTCTCTGCAACCGCCATTTTTTGGAGGTTAGCAATAATGGAGTCGAGTTGCATACGCACCTGCACATGAATGCGCGATTCTCAGCGCGTGATTGCAACGCGTCCGAGAGCACTGTCCTCTTTCGCGCACGAGACAGAGCCCGCGACCCTCGCAAGGAAAAGAAGCGAGAAAGAATTCGAGTGCCGGTCTCTCTGGCCATGTTTTGAGGTTCTCCAGGCCGGCAGACGCTGTTCATGGTTGCCTGCTCTACCTGGAAAAAATGGCATGGAGGCTGCTCAGGGCCCGTCAGCGTGTGGTCCCAGGGTAGCTGGACTTGTTTTGAGGTTTGCCCTGCCGCCAGGCGCTGTTCATGTTGGCCTGTTTTTCCTGGAAAACATGGCATGGAGGCTGCTCAGGGCTCGTCAGCGCGGTGATGTGAGATCCGGGAGCATTGGCCCTGCCGTAGGACATTACTCGCCCGTTTTGCGAACATTCGGCGCACAGTATATATTGTCGCCACACACTGCGGTAAAGAGAGACCGGGGGTGGACGGGTTGATGCCGTTGGCTTTGTGATCCACTGAGACGTTCCCTGTGGAACGACATTTCGATGTGAGCGTCTCTTTTGAAACACTTGGATGCACTGCTGTTTTGGCTTCTGGTACAATGTTTGTTGATATCGGTGTTCAATCTGATTGTTTAGGAGTGAAACAAGAGATCCATTTGCTCTGCTATCAGATATGCAATTCGAGCATCCTGGGAGGACAATCCGACCCGCAGGCTGGTGATCACTGGCATCACTGGCGCGACGGCTGGCGGTTCGTACCTCTACCGGCACGCACAATCTCCGCTCGCAGAGGCGCCCACGCGGTCGCGCCTTCCGTTTTGAGCGCATTTCGAACCCCCCCGCCCCTCCCCCCTCGTCTCTCGCGTGCGACACGGTGTTGCACCCCACGGCCCCCCCTCGTCCCCTCCGCCATCCTTGCCCCGCCCAGTCCCGTAACGCCTTTTTCCACCCTTCTTTCCCTCTCAACTGCCCGTCTGCTCGCCACGACCGACAGGCCACCCTCGTGCGCCGCTTCCAAGGCACTCGTAGAGCGCGGGGTGATTCCTCCTCTGGGTGGCGCTGCTCGCTTGCTGGTGCCCGCTCACGATGTCGCTGCAGACCGGCGTCAGCGCCGCCCGTGGCGTGGGGAGGCGCGTGCCACGGTCAGCGACTCCACAGCCGCTGTTTTTCGCGTCCGCTGCAGGCGACACGTTGCTGGGTGGCGCGGGCGGCGACCATGTCCACGGCGGCGCTGGTGGGCTGGCGGGAGTGCCGCTCTGGGTCTCCGCAAGTGACAGGCGACAGTCACTAGCATGGCGGCCGCCACAGCACGTGGGCAGAGCACGCGCGCGAAGAACCTGCGCGGCCGCCGTTGGCGGCGCCTGCTGCCATGCCCGTCTGCATTACTTGGCGGCATGCAGCTTCCTTGGCTTTCCAGCATAGGCTCTTTATCAATGTTGTTTTTTCGTATATTTGTTGCTCCTCCACTCCGCTTGCTTTAGTTTTGGATGCACACTTAGAGCCTGTTCATTGCGCTCCGCGCCTGCTTCAACGCGTGCCAGGGAAGACGAGAAAACTTTCGTTAGATACAGCTTTGTGTTGATGCGTTCCGCTTTGCGGTTTGGTAAAAAAGCAAGAGCTTGACGGCAACGTAGCAGACACACAGTACAACAGTGGAGAGAACAGAATGAAAGGCACCTAGAAACCGGGAAGTGGAGTCCCGTGGAACGATTAAACAGCACTAAACACTCCGTGCCCCTGGGAGAGCATAGCACGAGAGATGCAACCACTACTTTCCGCGCGCTCTTATCCCGGCCGCCCGTGTCCTGGTCCTGTGCTGAGCACATCAACGAACCACTGCTAGAGGCCATCATGGTTGACAGGAGGGCACCACTGGGCGACGCAAGAAGCGTAGTGGGTGACAACGGAAGGCAAGAGGGCGTCGCACGCAGAGAGTATGTTGATCAACTCGCGAGCCCCCTCGGGCTCATACTCGAGGCCGCACTTGGTAAAGGCCGCGAGCCGCGCAGCCGCTGCTGTGTCCTCCCTGCTCTTCGACCGTCCAATAGCCTTCGAAGGGCGTGTAGGCGCTGCCGTTTTCCGGGACGTATCGGCCGCAGCGCCGGGCCCCTGCGTGGGTGGCGCGGGCCCACGCGCGAGGGACGGGAGGTGAGTGCCTTTAGCTTCAGCGCCTTGAGCAAGGCCCGGCGTAAGCGCCAATGCAGCCATCCGTTTAGAGGGCTCCAGGCGGGGAGGGGCAGGGGTAGTAGAGGTAGGGAGCTCGGCGCACGAAGAGGAGTGCGACGGCCTTGGGGAGCGCGCTGCTCTCGGCGCGATGGCCTCCTGTCCAGATGGTGCGCTGCCGGAGAATCCTTCGGTCTTCGGCGCCGCGGTGCTCCTGTAAGGGAGATTCTTGATGGTTTCAGAGGAGCACACCTCTTCGTGCGGCCGCGTTTCCGCCGACGCCGCCAGACTCACTGCGCTTGATGCGCCCGACGCTAGGGCCCGCGTCGCTGCGAGCTGTCGAGGCGCCCGTTGGCGAGCTGCTGCTGCAATGAAGCGTGCCTCTAGCATGCTGCACACAACTAGCAGCTCCTCTAGAGTCTTCAGGACAAACACAGAGGACCACGCGGCGTTTCCCCTCTGACCCGGGCGAAGAGAATCACGACGGTTCTCCACGGGGCACATGAAAAAAGAAAAAAAGAAAGACATGGCATACACACCACAGTCAACAGTGGCCCCCTGTTGAAGCACCGAGGGAGAGACAATAGACAGACAGGTAGCAACCCACCGTGCCGGTGGCGTGGCCGTCCCCGCACCGGTGAAGTCAAGAGCCACGGTTCGCACCCAACTAAAAAGGGAGGTGCGCGCGCGGGAGTACCTCCAGGCACCACCACCTCCAAGCGAGTTGAAGAACGCCTGAGTGGCAGCAGGGAGACCCGTGGGGGCCGCCCGTCCATCTGCAGACAGCTTAAAAGATCTCCCCAGTCGAGGAACGTTGTAGATGACAGCACAAAACCAGTGGTTCCCCTCACAAAGAAAGAAAAGCCAAGTAGAGTAATAAAACACGTTGATACTCTGCGTCATCGAGAGTACCGCAGCGGTCCCGCGCTCGCGTAGAACCTTGTAAAAGATGCTGCAGTTCCCCCGTATACAATTCCTGGTCTATCTCCCCACTACCGCATGCGTCTGTCGTCCTGTCTGTTGGACGACTGGCGACCGCGTGCTCAAGACGCGACCGCTTCGCAGATGAAGAATGGCAGTCGCCGCAGACCTTTCGGCGCTTTGCCCATGATGTAGGCAGATCCACAGAAGCTTCCCCAGGGCTCCACAGGGGCTTCCTCCGGTCTCCACAGGAACGGCGTAGCAAGAGGTCCTGTCTTTCGCCGGGAATCTGATACGCGAAGGACAGGATGCCATCGCGAAACGCAAGGCTCGATGGGGGTGGATCCCATCCGCGGCGCCCGCAGCTCCGGCGGTCCGCACCCAACGCAGGTTCCGAGTACTCCCGTAGTTTGGGCGTTGCGATGCTCAATGTTGCCGCTCATCCAAAGTGTCGCAGCAGTTGCGCGAACATGAAAATGGTCCGGATGTGCGCAAAGGGAGCCCGAGTAGTTGTCACCAGATTTTTGTGGGCTTCTTGCACGGGAGGCCGACAAACGCCAATGGCTTCCTGGAAGAGAGGTGAACACCGTCCTATATCACACCAATCAATGCATCCAGAGAGCTGTTTTCGGAAGAAGAGGGACGATGATTATGCGTGGACGATGTTCTAATTGCGTCTGTGTCTGTCTCAGAACGACGGCACGCTGTGTCCGGGAACATGAGATGCGCAACACAGCAAATGAAGCCGCGGACCGCGCGTATATCCTTCCATTGTCTAACGTTTTAGAACGCTTTTTCCACTCAAATTTCAACGGTGGCAGAACGCAGTGCCCCAGAAAACACACCTGTCGGTCGTGCCTCGACAAGCGGGCGCCTCCGTGGCCATAACGAGGCGGGTGCGCGGTAGCAACACACTAAGGATGCCGCATTGTGCGAACAGTGTAGTACTCGCGCCAGTCTGGCTCTTGTAATGGTATCCGACGGCTGGTTTAGTGAAAGGGAAGCGTCGTAGTCTGTGGCCTCTCCTGTGGCTGCACGGCGGGCGGAGATTGACGAGAAACCAGTCCTGAATATTCCGACATTACAGTGAGAAAATTCACCATTTCACGGCAGACGACTGCTCCCATCAGGGCGTGAACATAGCCGACCATAAGATCATTTGCAAAATTACCTGCGTTTCCAGGTCTTCAAGCCGGAGGATTACAAATAACTGAAGGAGTGGTGCGACATCACCCCCGTTCTTATCTCGATAAATCACTGTGTAACACAGCCGAGTATGCTGGAACGTCATGAGCGTCGCGGATTCCGGCCGTGTCACTGCTGCAAGAGCAACATCTCAAGAACCAGGTGCTTGCAGAGGCTCGAACCTGCGACTCTCTCATGGAGTCCGCCGTAGGCCCGCGGCGGGCCACAACACAAGCCGTAGAGCGGCGGCCAGACACGCGCAGAATCCAATCACAGAGGCGTCCCAGCGGTGACCACACGCGCGCGGAGGGGACCCACAGTCGCAGCCCAGCGGCCGCCAGACATGCGCGGTGGCCACCCACAGACGCCGCACAGCGGTATCCAGAGGCGCATGATGGCAACAGCATGGGCGGCAGGGAGGCCCCAGCAGCCTCGCGCTTCGCACAGCCTGCCACTCTCTCGCACGATGCGTCGACCACTGGCCCTCAACCTGTGCCGGTGCCTGTGGGCGCTCGAAGACCCGCTCATGACGGACGACCGCCCGGTCAGGCCTCGAGATTTCGTTGTCATGGCATTCTGACGGGAGAAATCTGGACGCTGTCGGTTCCCCTCCGTTCGCGCGCCGGTCGCACGGGAAATGTCAATTGGCGATCTGCCTTGTTGCGCGAATACCTCGCCAGTCGGCCCACTTGTAGCCAAAGAACAGTCAGAATTGAATTGGAAAATAACTAAGTCACAAGTCAAGGACAGGCTGATCTCCGGGCCACCTTGGTGCGTGGAGACGGTCGGGCCGGCGGGCAGCAGCCCGCGACCTGCGTCAAGACCGCGAGCCCCACTTGTCAACGAAACAAAGGGACTAGGTTGGAAAGAGGGCAGGCCGAGGTCCGACCGGCGACAGGGCCAGAGCCACGCAGGAGCACGGGGGGGAGTGTAGTCGGAATAGATGGTTGGGTGAGCCTGGAAAGTGCTTACCGGCCGGCACCTCGCTCCCCCCGGCCGCCGCCGCGGGCTGATAACAGCCCGTAGCGGCGCCGGCGGCGGGCTGGCACACAGCTGTCGGCGCACCGGGTGAGCGCCAGCGACGGGGGGGTGGTAGCCCCCCCCCGTGTGGATGCCCGCCCGCCCGCGCTCGTATTTGGCGGGCGCCTCTTGCGAGTTACCCTATGGCTCCGCAGGCTGCAACTTGGCCATACCTCGCCGGTCGGCCAACTTGCAGCCAAACGACGAAGAAGACGCCAGTCAGCGGCAGTCGACGCGGTACCGATCGTACAGTTCCCGGGAGTGCACGTCCGGTTGCGCCAGGGCGTCAACGTAGTTGGCTGATACCGTTGTTGTATCCTTTTCCTTCATCCCCATCAACGTCGCAATCAGGTCCAGCTCGCAGCCGATGCTGCGAGCGCTCGTGGCGGCGCATCCGCGCAAGGAGTGGCCGGAGTAGACGCAGCCGTCGGGGGGGTTGAACTTGAGCAGGTAGAGGCATCCGCGCATCCACAATGAGGCGACCTTGGTCGGTAACGGGGTGACATCGCCCACCGTGGTGAACAGAGTCTGGTCTGGATCGACCGTGGCCGGGCGCATGGCGGTGATATGCTGGTGCACCAGGTCCCAGGCCCCGTCCTGCTGGCCGGCGGCGCGCCGCAGGATGCGGATGTTGAGCCGCTCCCGGGAGTTGCGCGCGCCGTGCTTATGGTCCAGGATGTGGATTCGCATCAGAGCGGGGGTCAGCGTGACGTCCTTCCGGCTGAGGTTGGCCCCTCCGCCCGGGCGGTAAAAGGTGACCGCCGTCAAGCTGTGGCCGGCCACGTGGCGACGTAAGCCGGGGTCGGTCGTCCTCACGTCGAGGGCCACCATTTGCGTCAGGGCCGCGGTCGGCAGCGGCATTTGCTTGTTCCTCAAACCGCCTTCGTGGTTGGCGTAGAGGCGGGAAAATCCGTTCCGCACCTCCATCAGCAGCGGGCCGACGGCGGGCGTTTCCATCTGGAAGATGGAGTGGACGGCGTTTATCGGCGTGAAGTAGGACTGGAGGGTCCCCGGTACGATTGTACCGCGCTCGTACAGGTAGCAAAGGTAGCAGGCGGCCACCTGCGGAGTAGTCGGCAGGTGGAAGTACCTGCTGACGTGGCAGAAGGACATAAACGCCGTTCAATTGGTCGCGTAGGAGGACTTAGTCAAGTCGACCAGCTTGTGGGCAAGCATAGCGGCGGCGGCCGTGCTCCCCGGGCCGGCTCCAGATGTACTGGCACCGACCGCCTCCGCTGCTCGTGTCCACGCCACGGTGGCGGCGCCCGACGGCTGCGTAAAAAGCGGAGGGCGCACACGCGCCAGTGGGGGCGGTGACCCGGCTCTCCTCCCGCGCCGCGGGGGGAGACGCCCGCCCACAGGAGGAGGTGGAAAGCCTCGGACTCTATCCGCAGCGCCGGTAGCAACCACGTCTGCGCCGTCCACGTCGTCACGATGACCGTCGCCGTCGCCCTGTCCTGATGAATATTGTCGAGCACACGCGGGATGTCGGTGAACGGGGGGTTGACCCAGTTTCTGTCGGCCCTCCAGTACTGCTGGAAGACTTCCACTGGCGCCCGGCCTTGGTCGAGCGCGGCCGAGGTGTACCGGTCCAGCTGCTTGTTCCCCCAAGACGCGAAGTGGTCGACAGTGCGTGGCTCGTAAGCGGAATCTAGCGCGCCGAAGTAGGTCTGGCCCTATGTCCAGTCCTTCGAGTCGCGATCGCGGCTCGACTCGTCCGCGCACACGTTCTTCGCCCGTTGGGATCGATTTCTTCTCGAGCGTGACGCCGAGTTGTTAAGCGACGGCGTGGAGGCGCTTGGCGCACAGCGCGGGGGAGCGCGACGAGAGCGCGTTTGCCACGTTCAACGCCACCTGGGAATCGGTGACGATGCGGAGCACGTCGCCCGACGAGAAAACGGCGGCCAAGGAGAGGAGCGAGTAGCGGTGGCCGCCACCTCCTTCAAGTTGATGTGCCAAGCGACCGCCTCCCACGTGAAGACGCCCCGTGCCGGCGTGATGCCGTCGGCGACGCCACCCCACCTGTACCCCGACTTGTCGGTGTGCAGGGTGTGGGCCGGCGGGCTTGGCCACATCGGTCGGCCGTGGCCGTCGAGGCCAAAGGACGCCCAGAACCGAAGATCCCGGACCGACTGGTGCGAGAGCCATACAGTCGGCGCTCAAGTCCCCGCCAGATAATTTTGTCGTAAATCGATTTGGCAAACAGACGCGTCTTGGGGATGGCAAGTGAACCAGAGACGATGATGCCCGCCGCGCTCTGCAGGAGCTTGCGGCGGACCCACCGCCGAGTTTTGCGCGCCGACGACAGCAGCGCAGCCGCGGTGCCCCGCAGCTTGGCTAGACGCGACTCCGGGAGCCGCACCTGGTTGTTGGCCGTGTCGAGCGTGTATCCCAGCAACGTGAGCTGCTGCGTCCCATCGCGGTTGCCCTTTTCAGGGTGCAGCGACAGTCCCAGTCGGTCGTATAGCTCTTTCCCAAAACCAGAGCCTTCGGCCGCGTCCGCTTTTGACACTGGTCGGCACCCCGGGGCCGCCGCCCCGTGGTCGTCGACAAATCCTATCAAGTGGAAGCCCGACTGGCGCAAGTAGTCGAGCACTGGCCTCATCACCTTTGTTCACGCCTAAGGGGCGAGGGACAGACCGAAAGGCATGGTGATGGGCTCGTAGGTGCCACCGTCGATGGCAGAGGTCACGTAGGCGCGTTCCGATGGTCGTATTAACACGTGATGGTACGCGTCGTTAATGTCCCACGAGATGAAATGATCAAGCGGCTGGACTGCCGCCATGATCTCTACCGATGACTCATAATTGAACTGGATTGTCTGCAGCTGCTCGTTGACTGGCTGCAAGTCGGTGACCAGCCGCGGCTTGGGCCGCACCCAGCTGACAAACGCCGGCGAGGTGCACGGCACCACCTCCGCCTCCTTGGTGGACAGCGGGCGTACGATGCCCGCCAGCGCCCAGCGCTCCAGCTCCGCGGCCACGAAGGAGTGGTCCGCCCTTGCCGACGGGTACGGCTTGGCTCGTCGACGCGGTCGCCCCTCGTGGCGCTAGCCATGGGAGGCGTAAGCCGAACGTAGGGGCGCGCCGCACCAAGCGGGACGCGCCGACGTCCTGCCAGTCGTCGTCGACAACCCTCACTGGCGCCGCCGGTGGCACGCCAGCAGGTGCGTCACCTCTTACAGCATCTCCCGGCGCGCCCGTCGTGGGCGCGGGTGGGGCGGGCGGGGGGGGTGAGATACCCCGGGTCCCCGCCGGCCTACACCGACGGTTTTGCGCCCCCGCCGCACCTGTTGCCGCCCCCGCCGCGGGTGCCGCGTCGACGCGCCGTATTGACCTCCTTCGCCGCGATGACCTTGTTCAGGGCGCGGTCGCGCATGTTGACCGTCTCGACTTGGAGGCTGCGGCGGGCGCGAGAGGCGTGGACGTCGGGGGGGGACAGGAGCCGCTCTTGCAGCTGGGCTGCGACGGCGTTGTCGTTCTCACTGAGGACGTCGCAGCGCGCGGCGCATAGCTCTGCCAGCTGATGGTGGTAGACGCGACTGCGGATGAGCATCGCCTGCAGCCGTTGCACGTCTCCGTGCTCGGGCCCATTGATGAACGACAGCAGCTCGTTGTGGATGCGCGTCGACCAGGCGCCAACGATAAACAGGTGCTTGGCTTCGTCCACGCCCTGAGCCCCGTCGTCAGGCTCGGACTGGTACTTTAAGGTCTCCATGTGGAAGGGGGCGGGGTACGACGTCCGCGCCGACGGGGGCAGCTGGAAGAAGGTGAGCTTGTCGCGCCTGTGGCGGTCGGGTGTCCCACAGTTGGAAGGGGCGTGGCCCCTCAGCAGTGGACAGCACGCCCCCGGGGGCCTCCCCAAAATATCCCGATCCGGGCCAGCAAGGGAATGACCTGTCCGGATCTCGGGGAGATCGGATTCGGTCGGGGGCGGGGCATTTCCCCAGTGGTTTTCCCAACCCCGCTACTACTTGTTTGAAATTTTCGCTTTGGAGGGATTTATCTGTTTGGCGCATTTGGGGTGGCTACTTTGGCCGCCGGCGTTCGGGTTGGGGAGGGGTTTATTGCCAGCGGGGACGCCGTCCCCGTCGCCGTTTGATAAAACCAACTGTGCTTTGGACTACGATTCCCCCCTGGGCTTTGCCGTGATCCTCTCCTCCCGTAGGGGGAAGCCTGGGCTGTGGGTCGATTTCCGGGGCAGTTCCTTCGACGGACCGAGCTGATCAAGAGGTCACTTCGGCTGGACGACGAACCAAAGTGGTGGTGCCAAGAACCGCTACAGCGCCCCTTGGCGACCCGCTTGGCCTGCCCGTCGGGAAAGGCGCGCGCGGGGACGACCGCATCGTCGTCATCTTCGTCGCTGGAGCCGTCGCTCCGGCCGCGCCACGAGTTCCACCGGGCGTGTGCCATGCCTTGAGAAATGGCGGCGGCGATATCAGCGGCCGGCCCGCTGGGAGGAGGAAAGCCAGTACCGGGGCCGACTCCACCGGCGCGGGCCCCGGCAGCCGCGCCTGCGGCGGCGCCGCCATGGGGTGGTCCGGCTACATAATCCGCCTCGGTGCACAGCTCCACGTCGGCGAGTCGGGCGCCGAGCCCGTCGACTCCCGCGCGTACTTGGCCGAGGGTCGCGAGCTGCTCCAAAATCACGGGCAGCGCGGCGTTGATGACCACCGCCTCGGCGTCGACCTCCAGCAGGTGAGCAGGTCGCCAAGGTTGACGTCGGCGGCGGCAGCAGCGGCGGCGACAGCGCCCTCAGCGGCCACAGCAGCGACAGCGGCGGCCGCATCCATTCTGACGGTTCAGTGAAACCACGGGCAAGCCCGGGAACCACTTCCAGACTCGCTCAGTGAGGCTGGAAAGTGCTTACTAGCCGCCACCTCGCTCCCCCCGGCGGCCGCCGCGGGCTGATAAAGGCCCGTAGCGGCGCCGGCAGCAGGCTGGCGGACAGGTTTCGGTGCACCGGGTGCACGCCAGCGTCGGGGGGGGGGTAACCCCCCCCTGTGATGATGCCCACCCGCCCGCGCTCGTACTTGGCGGGCGCCTCTTGCGCGGTACCCCATGGCTCTGCAGCCTGCAACTGTGCCAGATCCACAAAGGAACCCACCGGATCCGTCGGCACGGCAGCGGCGTCTGCTCATATGGCTTCCAGTGGCCGCGTTTCCAAGCCTCAGGCGACCTTCGGCAAGGGAGGTCCGGTGCCGACATCACATTGCCGACGCAGCATCCAATCAGAACACAGTATTCAAGAGAATGCAAGCGCCGCTGGGGGGGTTCAGGGGGGCTGGGGGGCTTTTTTCAGAGGGCCGTCAATGGCCAAATTTGTCTCCCAAATGGTCAATTTTTCCAGATCGACGGGCAGCTTCTGGGGCACCCTCGGGGGGGCTCTCTGCAGGCGCACCGGCTTCGACAACTGTCGTCCGATTGGTCACAGAAGGGCTGTCAGCAAAGAGAAAACCAATAATACACGAGAGAAGAAGAATCCGGCGGGCCACTCACTAGCTCTTGCCGGGCCGTGCCAGGACACCTCGAGATGGACCACTTTCAGATCTCGTGTGCCAGCGTGGTGCTCGCTTCCGCTCGCGCGCCCGCGCGCGCGATCGCTGGCGCGCCCTCGCCGCCCCCGCTTCCACGGGGGTTCCGCTCCGTCCTCCTCCTGGCGTCCATTGCCACGGTGACGGTCCCTCCCCGCACCCGTGCTGCAACCTACCGACGTTCAACCCACCGTCATCGGGGCTGCCGTTTTTCCGCTCGCGAGGACCCGCACTTTCTGTTCTTTTTTCCAACGATCACACCGTCACCACCTCCCCCGCACCTCCCCTCCGCCACTGCTGAGCCTCCGCGGCCGGGTGCTGTATGCGCCCTTCCGCGTGTCCCCACCCCATCGACTAGATGGAGTTTGACGAGAATGGGCGGCCATTGCGACGCCGCCTTTTGGCGGGCTTTCTCGAGGCCCTGCCACTCATCGAGGACGACGCCGACGCCGCCTATCTCCCTCTCAATGACGGCTCTCAGGCGCTGTTGGACCAAGCGCGAGCATCCTACTCTGACTACATTGCCAATCACGACACGGGCGACGCGTCCGTGGGGGCGTCTGCTGGAGCCACCCACAACGACGGGTTGGACGCGCTCGAAGGAGCCGCCGCCGACACACTCGCCGCGACAGCACAAGGGGCGAACGACGACGCTTCTACGGACAGCAACGGCGGGGGGGGTGATGCGGCGCCCGTGCCATCCCTCGTGGTTCGTCGGACGCGGCCTCGGCGCCGGGAAGGGCCACCGTCTTCAGGCGCGTCAGCCAACCGCAACCCGCCACCTCGTCCGCTGACACGAGCGGAGCGGCCTTTCTCTGTGGGGGAGCTCGCGGCCGCCTTTCTCCTGGAGCTCCGTGTTGCAGTCGACATCGACACGCGCATGGCGGACGACGCGTCCTTTGAGGGCGGCTGCGTGCACGGGGCCCCAGTCATCGTTTTCTTCGAGACGTATGACCCCATCGAGACCTGGCCGGCGCTTGTGAATGGCAAGGTCGCCGCGTTTTGGCCCTGCGGCGGTTCCATGGGCAGCGGCTCGGCGGCGTCGGTGACGCGCAAGCTCGAGCACGTCGAAGTGCAATGGGCACGGAAAAAGAGCTCCACGTGCCGCCACGCATCGGCACTTCTGACGGCGTACGCCGCGATGGCCTCCGAGATGGGATTGCGGACATGTAAGGCGCTGCGAAGCGCAGTTCCGTCGCTGGCGGGACCTACCGACGCGACCGACGGCAAGCCCGCGGACACGGTAATGCACTTGGTTGGAAATGTCGGCAAGCGGCTTAACATCCCCCTCTACGCCATTAGCTACATGATGGTCTGGTCGCCGACGATTGTGCGGCCGAGTGGCAACCGCTACAAGCTTGCCACTTGCTGCCTTCTGTCGTGCCAAACGCAGCCATGGGGGTGCCCGCACGCCAAGGCCGTCAACCGGCACAACCGAATTGAGGCGACTGCCGCATCGGAGGCGGCCGCGGAGGCGCAGCTGGCGCTGCGGTTTGGCCCTGATGGGGTGCTCAACGAGATGGGCGATCCGCCGGAGGACGGCCCCCTCGCCGTCGTGCCTTCTGTCCAAGCGAATCCAGCCGCGCTGCCATCACCCCGCCGGGCCCGCAATATGTTCCCCTGCTCCAAGAAGATGGAACAGTGCGATGCGTACGGAAAGTATGTGGATGCGGAGCGGTTGGCCGGCACCGCCTACCGGCATGACGACCGGCTGCTCGTGGAGGAGTCCTGCATCGTCTGCCAATCACCTCGGGGCGACATCCTGTCGTCGTCGACCATCGCCTTGCTCTACACGATTCGCGGGCAGATGCAGGTCCTTGTCGGTGAGTGGGGCTGCCCCAACGGCCACGTCGTCCAGTATGACGGATCGGCCCAAGGGCTGTTTGCGGCCACGCCCCTGATTGTGTACACTCGCGTCTTCCTCGACTTGGTGCTGGAGCTGTGCGTAATTGCGCGGTCGACAATGGCCCCCGCGAGTCAGTACCTGACGAGCCTGCTGCGGAATACCGCAGCCTACGGCGACGGCGAGCCGGGACAAGCGCGGCAGCTGCTGTCCCACGCTGTCGGTGAGTTCTCCGGCACCCTCATTATACCCGCCGCGGTGTTCAAGTGCCACCATTGCGGGCACGACGAGGTGTCGGGGGGGCCGTACCGCTGCATTGTGTGCGACGGGCAGATGCTCTCTGTGCTGCAAGCACACATCAAGGAGATGATAAGGCCGGGCGGCAACGCACCTCTCGTGGACTTCTCCATCGTCTTTGCTTGTGCGCTGCGGTCTTCATCGGTGCGTGGGATTCTGAGGCGTCGGATGCGGACAAAGGTGGACGAGGAGGTGTAGTTAACGCTTGCCGAGTCGCGCGCCTGGCCGCTGTTTTTGGCCGCGGCCAACACTGCCCCCCCACCGGCCCCGCCTCTTCCGACGGCCGACGGTGCCGTGGCACGGTCGCCACAGGACGACGAGCAAGCGCTGCGCTGGTCAGCGTCGGTGCTCTTCGAGCACTTCTTCGCGGTGCAGCGCCGCGAGGGCGCTGCGGCGCGGGGGGCGGGCGCCGTTCCTGCGGCCGTGCCCCAACCACCGCCGCAAGACGCCAACGGTGACTCCCCCGAGCACGTCGCCGACGGTGTCCCTCCTCTACCTGTCGCTGACGCTGAAGTCCTGCTGCAAAAAGTGGCCGTCGAAGACGGTGCTGCCTCCTCCGATGAGTACGAGGATACCGACTTTGGCGAAACCAACAGCGGGACGGCCAGTGCCAGCGACGGCACGGGTAGCAGCGGTATCGAGACGGAGGCGAGCAGATCGACCGCTGGTAGTGAATTGGTGGGCGACGGCCATGCGGGCGACGGCGGCAGCGCCGATGAGCTTGGCAGTCCCGGCTCCGAGCGAACGGTGGAGCAGCGAGTGGTCGTCGGACGCCCACAGGCGGCGTCACTGTTGGGTGCCAAAGACGGGGCACTCGGTGACTCTCCCTCGCCGCCACGGGGCCTCCACTCTACATCCCCTTCCACTGCTACTTCTTCGTGTTCGTCATTGTCTCCGCCGCCACGACGCCGCCGTCGCGGCGCCGGCGCCGCCGGGCCTGCACGACGCCCCTCCCGCGGCGCCGTTGTTGGCCCCACGCCTCCCCCAACCCGGCCATTGCGCCGTCGCCTTGGTGCCGTTGCGCTTCGGACCCGCAGCGACCCATGGGGTATGCAGGTGGGGGAGGTGGAGCAAGTACCACCGGGGGATAATGCCAGCGAAGACCTGGTCGCCGTCAACCGCAAGGACCTGCTATCGCCACTGACCATGCGAGCAATCAAGGCGACCGCCGACGCGATCATCCCCGCGCCCGACGGCGCAGCCGCCATGATCGTCAAAGTGGGCTCTTTCCCGTTGCAGCTGGAGGACTTCCATCTCACTATGCCGGGGCAGTGGTTCAACGAGGAACTGGTGAACGGGTACGTGGAGCTGTTGCGCGTCCGCCAGCTACGCCTCTCCTCGGGCATGAACCCCAAGCCGCACTACATCTTCTTCAACTCGTTCTTTTACGAGTCGCTCGTCAAGAAAGGCAAGTACGACGACACCGCCGTGCAGAGGTCGACGCGGAAGGAGGTAGTGCTCAAGGACATGAAGATTCTCATCCCTGTCAACATTACCCTCACACATTGGTTCTTGATGGTCGTCGTCCCAGCTGAGGCGCGGATTGAGCTGTATGACTCCTTGGGGGTCGGTTCGCTGTCAATGGGAAAGCACGTGGCCCGATGGGCACGCGAGGAAGCAGCCGTGCACGGACTTCCGGTGAGGGAGTGGAGTGTCGTCCGGATGGCGTGCCGCAAGCAGGAGAACCCGGATGATTGTGGTGTGTTTATGTGCAAGTATATGGAGCTGATGTTCAGGGGCGAAGCGTTAGTTGGGTGGGGAGGGCGATTGGAGTACCACCGCCGTCGAATAGCGGCCGAGTTGTTGTCGGGCTCTCTTTGACCGCTTTTGCACTGGCCCTCTGCTGTTCTTTGGTGCATGGACGCCATCGTCTCATCCTTACGACTCTGCTTCTGTGCAGCAGCTCTTGTCATCCTCGCTCTTTCTGGGCGTGCCCATGAACAGTGCTGATAGAAACAGGAATGTCCTCATGCTCCTTGCTCCTTGATTGTCACGCGCGGGCAGCGGACAGCCGCCGAGCCCGCGACACCTGCCCCGCACCGAATTTCCCGGCGCTGTCCCACACAATAGCTACTCTACACCGATGCCACAATATGCAGTTGCATTTCGCCTCTCCCCAGCCACTACCAAAAGGCACCGCGGCCTGCACGGGCGGCGAGGTAGGGAGGACCACACGCCTTGCGGGCCAGGCGGCGCCCGGAGCCCGTGCCCGTAGCGTCGCCACCACCGATAATTGAGATACGCCGTGTGTGACTAAGGGCAGCCCCGTTGACGCTGCCGCTCTGCCGACGACGCCGCCGTCACCACGGGGCAGGCTGGTACGGATAACAGAGGATGACAACAGGGCGATTGGTCTCGCGCCACGTCGGCATGCATGCCCATAATGAACACGGGCGACACGGTGTGCACGTCGACACTGCTTGCCTCCCCCCCGACGCCATCAGCTTGTCGTAGTCATCCGACTGCACTTCAACGGAGGTGACGCACAACAGCGCAGCGTGCGCTTTTGCCTCCGCATCTAACGTGACATGCAGTATTAAATCGAAGCGGACATTGCGGCGGAGACGACGAGAGAGTCCGTCACCCGGCGATAACCGCCATCTGCTGTTCAGCACCGGCCGGAATGCCGTCGACGGCGTCGACAGACTTGGAAACGACGACCTCGCTAACCACCGCCGCCAGGCCGCGCTAGTGGCTGCGAATCTCCGCCTACTGACACCGCGTCGACTTCAACCTTGCTCTCCTGCCCCCCGACGACCGCTACCAGCTTATAGATGTCTGCGGACGAGAAGTAGACGGCAGCAGCTCACGTGGTCGTGCCGTTCCTGCCCGCGACATCCGCCACGCCGCCATACTTGTAGATAATGGCTGCGAGCGCCAAGACGCGCATGTAGACCGTTACTGCCCCTTCACAAACGACGACGGGCTCCTTGTCAGCGCCAGGCGGCCGGACGTACACGGCGGCGTCGCACTTGGGCACGAGGCTCTTGCTTGAAGCCGCCGCCGCTCTGCCGTGCTGGTGCGCGACCGGCACCGGCGACACGGTGGGCCCATCGACCTGATGTTTTAAAATGGCGACAAACGACAGCTCGACAGCATCGAAAAGCGAAAATTGGATGGCGGCGGTGGAAACCGGCACGACGTTTTTTCCCGCCAGAGCCGCGACGCCGCCGCACTCGTGTTGGCTGAAGTTCGTCGACACAGCAGGCATTCCTAACTTGCATATCTCTCGGGGCGGGTAGGCGAGGCTGGCAGCGATGAGACAAGCACGTGGGCGCTAGAACGGCCGCCACAAGCGCCACGGCCGTCATCGCGGCACCGGTTGTCGACGTGTCAGTTGCATAGACTCCCATCATCGGAATGCGGCCGCCTGGCCTGCCAACGGTAGGCGCCGATAGCCGGGGCACCCCCTCGACGCACTCACCAGCAGCGGGGCGACAGGAATGAAAGAATCGCTCTTGTCCATGCCAAAAACGTCGGCAGTCACGACCGAGGATGGCATGTGTGTTGGTGGGAAAAAATGGAGGCTGAGCAACGAAGTGGAGAAGGCTGCGTCAAACGAGGCGCCAGCCCCGACCGAGTAGGGCCCCCCGCGGATACGGGCTGAAGAGGTATTGGAAGCAGTCTCGGATGACCGCGCGGCAGACGAGGCCGCCGCCGCTGCGACAGCCGGGGTCACATCCGCAAAGGATGAGGGAGAGCGGGCGGCGCGGTGGCCCCTGCTCGTCTGGCGGCACGCGGTGACGGTCGGTGGCGCGTCATGGTACCGACGTGAGGGCGGGAATGATCTTGACCCTTGCCACGCGTTTCCCTCACGAGGGTGAAAATCTCATTTGCATATGCTTGGAGAAACTCCCCGACCATATTCAAGTCGGTCTTTGCGAAACCGTAACTCCCCATTGGAGCGCTCTTAGTTTAAAAAGCAGAGGAGATCTCGCGGCGACCTCCTCCTTGCCGGCGCGTTTCACCGTCGCAACGGCCACCACGGCCGGGGTTAGCTGACTGGCAAGATTCGGGCCACAAGAGAAACATTCTATGTGAGGCTCACACAGAGCGGCACATCCGCGGCAACAGTCATCCGCCACAGGTTGCAACCGCCAAGCCATAGATCAAAGCAGCAACCAGCCACGAAGCTCCGGCGGACGGACCTACACGAGCAACCATCCTGGGCGCTCCCAGCAGGCATTAAAAGATCTCGTTCGCGGTCGCAGATCAGTCTCAGCTCCAGCTTTGGAGGGCGCACGCGGTTTGGGCGCGATTATTGGCGCCCAACAACACCTCCAGGTGCACCGTCAGCAACCATCTTTCTGAAAACTGCATCAACCATGACCTATGGTCCGACAGCAGTCGACAGAGAACCGGCACCCGTGCGTTTGATCGCGCGATAAGCCTGTAGGACATCAACGCAGCCGGGGCGGGCCTCCGCCTGTCCCGACCCCGCCGCTCTTCTCCGGTCAGATGACCACTATCTCTGGCAGCCATGGACCTTTACGGTGGAGAAATGCCTGCTGTACACCGGACCTTCGGCCGAAGTGGCTGCAGCGGCGGCCACATGCTTCGGCGTCAGCGCTGGCCACCACCTTGTCTTCGTCGGCGACGACAATCTCCCCTCCCCGATGCGGGAGCTACGGGTGACGACCACCTCCTCACCGAGCTGCTGCAGCAGCCCCGCACCTGCACTCCCTTTTGTGCTCGTTTGCTTGGTTTCTGGTAGGCACGAGGACGGAACCGTCTGGGTGCCTTGCGTGCCGGGGGGGGCACGTCGGTCTCCGTTGAGCTGAGCAGTAGGAGCGTGCCTACGAGACTATGGTGGCGTCTCGGGGCCGGAGCGGCGGACGTGGCGACCGCGCCGGCCAAAGTGATCGGTGAGAAGTTGCAAGCACACAACAAACCCGTGGCGGCTGTGGGCTTGGAGCCCACAGAGAAAAACGTGCCCGCTCTGTCACTGGCACTAGTACTCTTGAGCAGGCGAGCAGCGCGGTGGCCCTGGACGCGGGCGGCCACGTGACACTGAAAGGCTCGGCCGTGGTCCGAGCCAAACCGGCTACCTTCGGGACACCGGATTCCCCCACACTTCTTGGCGTGGCACCAGCGCCTACGCCGCGGATGTCTGGAGCCCCAAGGACTGAGACCCAAAGGCACCGCCACCGTCTTCATCAATCCGTCTGACGCCGCCGAGCAACCGGGCTTTGACGTGGGAGGGGCAGACGCGGTCTACGTGCGCGGTGTGGCGCTCGCGGCCATCAACTACAAGTAAGGCGGCGTGGTTGTGGTGGTGGGCACGCGCGGCACGCCCAAGTGCACCGCCTCCCTTTGCTTCAAGCCTCTCAACGCCAAAGAGCAGCCGGTCGTCGTCGCGGGGGGTCCGAAGTGGTTCACGTGCGCGGTGTGGCGCTCGCGCCAACCAACCACACGTGCGGCGGCGTGGTGGATGTGGTGGGCACACGCGTCACGCCCAAGTGCACTGCCACCGTCTGCTTCAAGCCACCTGACGCCGATGAGTAGCCGGTCATCGTCGGGGGAGGCGTGGTGTGACGCAGGCGGCGATTGAAGGCCACTCAGCCAGGGGCTCGAGGACAAGCCGGGTTTGTACACCTCGTGCTATCTGGACTCGGGCATCCAGGTGCAGTTTATCGTGCCATGGCACCTCCTGTACCGCATGCGAGGGCAGACGATGACAGTGGGGGCGCGGCGGCGGCCAGCGCCTGGCTCTGCGTCGCCATCCTGTCGGTCTTCCCCGAGACTGACGACGAAGACTTGGAGCTGGACCGATGGCGGACGATAAGCATCTTCATCTCGGCCTTTTTGGCGGAGCCCGCGCTCAGCGTGTTCAATGGCTGCGACATGCTCGACGTGGAAGTTTTCGCGAGGTGCCTTATTGCCGGCCTGCCGAGTGAGGTATGGCTATACTACCTTGACTGCATGCAGAACGTCGTCTTTGTATGGCAGGTTTTGCTCTTGGTCAGCGACCAATTGCACGCATCCCCCTTGCTGTCTCGCGCAGTGGGAGAGCTCCTGCTCTTTGCGTGTCGCACGGACGCGAAGGGGCTGGCGCTATGGGAGGCCAAGGCTGGCAACGACGCCAAGCAGTTCAGAGACGACTGGGCCGACACGTCCGTTGAGAAAGTCGACGCGTGGCTAGCGAGCCAGGGAATTCGTGATGCAGCGACGCATGTGTTCGCCGTCGGACAGTCGGCCGTCCGTGTCGAGTAGCAGGCCAATGAGCTGCGATCGGGCCAGGTGTGGCAGGGACACAAGGCGGTGGGCGCCTTCCTGGAGGATAAGACGGCGGAGCGGGACCGAAAGAAGGCGGCGGTCAAGAGAGCAGCGGACCAGAAGGGCGGCAAGACGGCGAAAAACAAGAAGAGCGTCAAGATGGGCTTCAAGGAGAAGAAGGAGCGGAAGGCGTGGGACGATGATGATTGCCGGCACGACTTCCCCAACAAAATCCTGCGGGCGCCGGGGGTGATGACCTTCATGTGCGGGTGCGGGTATATCGTCGGGTTTGAGCTTCTTCAAGAGCCGGAGAGCCCCGCACACGTCGTGTCTTCTCTGGCGCAGCGGTTCAAAAAACTCCCGCGCATCGTTTATTTTGACACCGCATGCCAAGCGCAACGCAACGCGTTGCGGCGCATGCCATGGCTCCTGCACCAGTCGCTGACCGCCTGGTTCGTCGATCCCTTCCACCGCGTCGGCCACAACTGCTCCCCCGTCCACAACGCTGACCAGTACCCCGAACTGTCGCGCGGCCATGACACCTCAGGTGCGGAGCGCCAACATTCTATCAAGAAGAAGTCAAAGAACACCCTCACGTACATGACACAGCGTCACCTCATTGTGCGGTCACGCTATATTGCCGCACACAACAACATCCGGCTGTCACAGCGGCGCCAGGCGCGCAAGCTCAACGCCGCCGGTCCGGCGCTCAACGCGGCGAGGACCTCCAAGGAGATACAGCATCACCCGGTGGAAAAGTACTTCCATGACCACATGGTGCAGCATTGCGAGCGCGACGGTTGCACGTGCCGTGATGGGATGGGAGAGGCGGAGGCCCGTGGGCTACAGACCAAGGTGTAGACGCTGGTCGAGGGATCATCCATATGTAAAGAGGGCGTAACAAGCATAATGACTGTTCGATGAAGATGGCTGGCGGTCGGGTGCAGAACGACCGCCTCGCAAGAAGTCGCCACCAAAGCCAAAATAGAGACACAGGGCGCCGACTGGCAACGACCGCTTGCCAAAGCGCCCGGGATGGCCGTCGGCTGGAGCTTATCGCGTTGATACGGCCAGCCGCGGCCGTCGGATGCTGGGGAGCCGGGCGCGCCAATGAGAAGTGGCAGCTGTGGCCATGACCATGGGGCGTCGCGCATGACACTGAAACGCTCGGCAGTAGTCCAAGCCCAACCGGCTACCTCTGGGACAGCCGATTTTCTCACACCTCTTGGCGTGACAACAGCGCCTACGTTTTGGAGGTCTGGAGCCCCAAGAACAGAGACGTAAGGGCAACGCCACCGTCTGAATGAAGCCGTCTGACGCCGAGGAGCCGGTCGTCGTCGCGGGAGGGGCATACGCTGTTTACATGCGACGTGTGGCACTCGCGGCCAAAACCTACAAGTGCGGCAGTGTGCCGGAGGTGCTGGCCACTCGCAGCATGCCCAAGCGCACCGGCATCTTCTGTGTGCAGCCTATCAACTGGCAACGACCGCATGCCAATAATCCCGGCGTCGCGGTCGGCCGGAGCCTATCGCGTTGGTCCGGCCAGCCGCGGCCGTCTGGTGGGGGGAAGCCGGGCGCGCCGATGAGAAGCGGCCGCTGTGGCCATGGCCACGCTGCGTAGCGGCGGCAACGGACACGCAGCTAGACGCCGCGGGAGCAGAGGCGTCAAAGAGATCGATAAGAAGTGGATGATGAATAGGGAAACAAGGCGCACGGCCCAAGAAGCGCAGGTAAGTGCGCGCTCTGGTCGCCTTCGAAGCCAGTGATCAACCAACTACGCTCGTACGTCACCAGGGGAAACAGTCACAACATCAAACTCCATCATGGCAGAGCGTTGGAACGCACACAGGAAGACCTCGCTTCTGTCGGCACGGAGTAACCACCGGCTCATATGGTCTCCAACAGGGCCGTTTAGAGGCCGGAATCGACCCTCGGCACGGCACGCAAACGCCATGCGGATCGTGCCTGGCCGACAGCCAATAGGATCCGTAGAAGTCCCCCCCTGAATGGGCTTATTGGCGCATTGGGAATTGCTCCCAGCCCTATTCTGGGCTGCTCGGCTGAATTTTTGCAGGCCCTTTCCGCGAAATTGCGGGCGCCCCAGGGGCTCATCTGGGGCGGGTCGCTTGTCGTGGACCGGCGGT
>Ga0209093_1000226_pt1 | contig 28810 bp, 33 predicted proteins | sample SidtaG_4_FD_187450 | JGI IMG/M metagenome (GOLD analysis project Ga0209093, IMG submission 187450) | Marine algal microbial communities from Sidmouth, United Kingdom - Sidmouth_Male1 metaG (SPAdes) (version 2) | ecosystem: Host-associated > Algae > Red algae > Unclassified | place: Sidmouth...
GGGACTTATCCCAAGATTTTTCAATTTTCCCGGATAGAATTCCGGTGGGATTTTATCCCTGGTCGAGATCATATCTCGGTCCGGCTTACGCTCGGATTGCGGAAGCTTCCACAAGCTTCCCGGTCCCCCCAGAGGGCCCGGATTCGGGATGACGCGTGTCTCCCTTGCGTGTGCCAGACCCCCCCAGGGGGGCCCGATCGGGTGTTCCCCGCCTCACGCCCCTCTAGAGGGGTCGTTTCATGTGTGGCCCTGGGGCTCCCTGGACACCCCCCCAAGGGGGTTGTCCCACGCTACCCCCCTGGGGGGGTGTTGCGTGACTGTTCACGACCCGTCCCCGGCTCATGCCGGGGGGTCGTGTCACCCATTGTCAGGGGGTTTCCCCCACACTCGTCCCGTAAGTGCACTTCGATCGGCGTGTACACCCGCACAGCGCTGCATCAGCTCTTCCTCATCACGACGACGCGGTACGGGATCTTGCGGCGTTACAAGACCGAAGCCGCGTCGGAGGCGGCGATCAGCGCCTTAATCTTTGACACCGACAACCCGCAGGCCGTCTACGACCCCATCGCCGCCCACTTCGACGGCACCGCCAACGCGGTCCGCCAGTGGGCTGTCGCCCGCAACCAAGGCATCCACGCGGCCAACCGCCACCATCGCGGCGACGGGCCTCCCCCGGCCGCGGGCGGCCGGGGTCGCGGTCGCGGCCATGGGCGCGGCGGTGGTAACGGCGGTGGGACCGGTGGTGGTGGTGGTGGTGGCGGCGGTGGGGGCGGCGGCGGCGACGGCGGCGGACACGGGGGCGGCCCGCCTCACGGTGGTGGTGCCCGCAGCGGCGGCGCGCACCCTCACGGCGGTGGTGGCCGCGGCCGCGGCTGTGGTTGGCGCGGTGGTGGTTTGGCCGCCGCCGCTCACATGGCCGCCCAGTTGCCCCCGGGTGGTGCGGCCGCGGCGGCGGTGCCGGCCGACGCGTAGCCCCAACCCCACCCTGTCCCGTCCCTGGAATGCCCGTGTTGTATCGTTCCGTCGAGGCCGCACCGGTAGCACCCCTTTTTGCGCCGAGGGGCCAAGCCACACATCCGGCCAAAACCAAGCGGCGGCGGTTGCGCCCGCCCCGTTCTACCCGTCGGGCTGCCGCCCGGCGGGCCGCGGCGGCGGCGGCGCCCGACCCTTCCGCTCCGTCTCAGACCCTCTTAGCCGCCCTGCCTGCCTGGTCCGCGTTGGGGGCCTCGCCGTGGTTCCTCCGCACCATCCGCTTTGGGCTGTTCATCCCGTGGGCCCACCCCCCGACGCCAGAGCGGCAGGCGGCTTACGATCTGTCTGCCTCCGACTTGGTCTTCAGCCGAGCGACGGCGGACGCGTGGTGCGCGTCGGGGACCGTCAGCGAGGTCCCCCCGGCGGTTGCAGCTGCCCTCAAGCATCTTGCTCCCTCCTTTGTGGTGAACAAGGGCAAGGACCGCCTTGTAGTCGATCTCAGCAGCCGCAACGCCCACGTCGCCGATCGCCCCTTCCGGTACGAAACCCTGCCTGGCTTAGTCACCCAACTCGACGCGGGCGACCACCTCGTTTTGTGGGACATCACAGACGCCTTCCACCATATCCGCCTGCAGGCGGCGGACCGCCTGCGGTTGGCGTTCCGCATCGGCGCCCGCGTCTTTCTGCCCAACGTGTTGCCATTTGGACTGAAAATGGCTCCCTGGGCGTTTACCAAGCTTATGCTCCCGGTTGTCACCGTCCTCCGTCGCTTGGGCTTTCGCCTTATTTCATTTAGCGACGATTTCGGCGGCGCGCCCCCCGGTTCCCGCCCGTGCTCCAAGACCGACGCCACCGCTGGCCGGCGGACGGCGCTCGCCCTGTTTGCCTCGCTCGGTGTGCAGGTGCACGCCGCCAAGGGCGTTGCGATCGGGACCCAGGCGCTCCCCTTGCTTGGGTTCTTGGTCCACACTGTGCGTCGCCTGATTCTTTTTCCCCCGGGTCGCCTCTCCTCGTTGCTGGTCGCCGCTCGCCGCCTTTCGTCGGCCGCGTGCTTTTCCTCCCGGTGGGTCCGCCGCAAGACGCTCCAGCGGTTTTGCGGCCTCGCCGCGTCGTGCAGCCTCGCCATCCCCGCTGCTCGCCTCCGCCTCCATCACCTTTACGTGGCCCAGCGTGGCCGTAGAGGATGGTGCCACCTCCGCCACGGCGCTCTTGCCGAATTAGCGTGGTGGCGGCGGCTGCGGCGGAGCCGGGAGGTCGGATGCTCCCTCTGGCTGCCCCACCTCGGCGCCCTGAGAACGGACGCGTCCCCCTATGGCTTGGGGGGGCACGACCAGAACCTGGTCCCGGCTCGCGGCTTCTTCTCCCTCGGCGTGCAGCGGATGCACATCAACGTCAAGGAGGTCGAGGCCGACACCCTCTCGCTGATGAGCCTCTGCCATCTGTGGGACCCCGGCGGCGGGGTGGTCGACCTGTGGATCGACAACAAGGTGGCCAAGTACGTGATCTCCAACATGTCGACCCGCTCGCGGGCGCTCCACTGGGCCCTCTGCCGCCTCCGTCGGGTGTTGGTGTGCCGCGGCCTTTGTCTGCGGGGGAGCTGGCTGAGCTCCGCCGCCAATTTCCGGGCCGACTACCTCAGCCGGGTTACGGACCGGACGGACTGGCGCCTGTCGCCGGCCGTGTGTGCCGACCTCGACGCGCGGTGGGGTCCCCACACTGTCTACCGCTTCGCGTCCGACACCAACGCACAAGTCCCGCGGTTCAAATCCTTGTGGCTGTGCCCGGGCACCGAGGCGGTCGACGCGCTCCGGCAGTGGTAGGGCGCGGACAACAACTTCGTCAACCCGCCCTTCGGCCTGGTGGACCAGGTGCTCTACTTGATCGAGGCGCACAACGCGGCAGCCACCGTCGTGCTCCCCATCTGGAAAGCCCAGCCGTGGTGGTCGCGGGCCGTGGCGACCTCTGTCGAGGCGTTTCTCCTGCCCCCCCACGCAGGGCTCTTTTCCCCCGGCTCCCTCCAGGTGCCGCGCCGGCGACCCCATTGGCGGGTCTCCGCGTTCCGGTTCGTGCCTTTGGAGACACGCCCGCGGCTGTCCGCTGGCGTCGCAAGCAGGCCCGTGTCCTGGAACGTGCCGCCCCCGTCGGCGGCCTTGGTTTCGCTGCCTCCCTCCGCCTCCGCAAGTCGTCACTGAGGGGTGTTACGGCTGGGTGCTACGGCGCGGGCTGGGCCCGCTTCGTGCGTTTTGCCGCGACGCCGGCCACTGCCCGCTGCAGGCCCAGGTGTCGACCGTGGGCGCGTACTTCGGGTAGCTGGCTGACAAGGGTACCTGCCAGCCGTCCTCGGTGGCCAGCTACCTAGCCCCTATCCGCAAGCGCGATTTTGCGGGCGGCTACGCGTCCCCGACGGCCCACCACTCCGTCCGTGAGGCCCTCCAGGGCTTCTCGAACGAGTGGCTGGACGCGGCCGGCGCGGCCAAGCCCAATCGCTGCGCTTTGCTCGCCCCGTTGGCGTGGCGGTTGGCGCGACGCGCCGCTCGCGCCCCCGACCACCAGACCTTCCTGCGTTTGACCGCAGTGGTCACGCAGTTCCTGTGGGGCCGGCGTGCGCGCATCGTTTTGCGCCTGCGGGTGGGGGACCTGCGTTGTGTGGCTTCGGGCGCCGTCCACTTCCAGATTACGCGCTCCAAGACCGATTCGCGCCGTCCTGGGGGGTACCGTCTGGCCCATGTCTACCCGCCGTCCCCGTTTGCGGCGGCCGACTACCCGGTGCTCAACCTCCGCCGCCTCCTGGCGTGGCATCGCCGCTCGGGCTCGCCCGCGTCGGCCTTTCTGTTTGCCCCCTTCTCGTCTTTCAGTCCGGGCGGCACCCTCTCGGCGTGGCTGCGCGACGGCCTTCCATCGCTTAACGCTGCCGCTCCGTTGGGGCAGCGCTACTGCAGCCACTCCTGCCGGGCGGGCTTCATCATGTCGGGCCTGGCGGCCGGCTTGGGCCTCGACGCCCTTGCCCAGTTTGCCGGCCTGTCCCGTGACGTGCTGCTGGGTAACTACCTCGACGCACTCGCGCCGTCGTCCACAGAGGCCCACCTCTTTTTCGGCCGCTTGCTTCCGCCGCCCGTCGCGCTGCCGGCGCGCGCGGCCGTTCTCCCTTTATGATGGCAAGCCGCGCTTCCCGGTTATGCTTTTGTATTGGGTCGCTTTCGTGTGGTGACCTGTATTACGCGGCGCGGTCTACTGTTGGCGTCCCCCCGGCGGCTCCCGGGGAATTCGATCCCCCCCCGAGATCCTGTGGCGGCGGGCTGGCCTGCGGCCGGCTGCGCTTCGCCACCCATCGGCGTCGACGGGCGCCTACAAGTAGTCGCGCGCCGGCCGCTGCTCGGTGGGGCACCCCTGCCCGACAAGTCGGCCGCTTCGCCCCGCACGCTCCCAAGCGGCGGTGCTCACGGTTCCCTCTTTTTTCGCTTCCCACCTTCCTCCCTGCCTATCCGATTTGCGTCTCTGCGCATCTGCCGTTTCGTTTTCTTTTCTCTGGTCGAGGCGGGCTTTTTCTCGCCTCTTCACTTCTCTTTGCTGTCCTCGCGCAGCCCAACCAAGTAAAGTGTCATTCATAGCAAGCAGCCCTTCCCGATTACTTTCATGATCCACCCTCTGGTCTCGGTTTTTCCACACAGCTGTGAGCCATACACCAATTCGGCGCGCGCCATTGCAGGAGTTGGTGAGACACACCCAGGCAGTGGTCTCCTGCACCCACGTCGGTGTGGTAAGACAGAAAAATAGCATCGTTTTTCGATGTCTCCTCCCTCCTGGCCCACACCACGGAGCACGGTCACCATGGGAGCAAGCGCAAAGGGAAAGTGCCCGTCCGCCAAACCGACCGCGCGCCGCCCCCGCCATGGACCCCTGCCTGTGGCGCCCGCTGCTTCCGTGGCCGTGCACACGCGGCGGCAGCACGGCGGCGCGCGGCTGCAGTCCTGGGACCCCACGGGGGGTGCTTCGGACTCTCCCACTGCCATGCGGTGCATCCCCCGCTCCCCCTCAAATCCCACCGTAAGTGCATCGGCGTGGCGATGCGGCCAGGCGATCCCCGTATCAGGCGCGCCACGCCCGTGACCGGCCGCGCAGGTCTCGCCGGTCACCCTTGTGGCTCCCCTGCCATGTGCCCGTCATCGGCGCGCGTCGGCCCCGCCCCAGCCCCGACGGAGGTGGCGGAGGTGGCGGTAGCGACGCGGCGGGGCAGGCAGTGGCCCGCCTCCACCTCCGTCTGCGTCAGTGGTGCAACGCCAACGCCGCGGGCGCGGTGTGCCCGCCGCGGATGGGACCACACCGCCGCCACCAACGGTGTCAACGCTGCCTGCCGCCGCCACAGCCGCCGGTGCCGCCGCCCGGTAGGGCAGCGGCCACGGCCGTCGCGGGCGCCGCGGGGGGATCCCTCTCACCTATGCCAGTGGCCGACAGACGACGGGTGCTGGGGCTTACCTATTCCCGCCCCAGCAGTTCGCGTGGCCGTATCGCCACACCGTCGGGGGCCGCGCCACGGGCCCCCAAGGAAACAAAACGGCGCCTTTGCCGCGTGGCCGCCGCTCCTCCCGTGGGCAGGCAGTGGGGGGGCCGGCGAGTGAGGGTACACCACCCCCGCCGACCACGCGGTGCCCGCGTCCGCGCGGCCGCCGTGGCGCGTGCAGACCGTTGACGCTCACAGAGTGGCGGCCGTACGTGCGGTGGCACGATCCCGCCGCCCCTCCCCCCCCCCGCCCACCCCAGCGGTGCGCTCGCCTCCGCCACGCCACCCGCAGCGGGCGCAGCCGCAGACCCCCCCCCGAGCCACGGCTGCGGCGGTGGCGGCGGTGTTCCCCGCCAGCCCCCCCGCCGCCGGCCGTCGGTCGAGCCCCGCGGCGCGCGTGTCGGGTGTCCCGCCAACCACCGACGGCGACGCAGTCGTGCGACCCGCCGGTGGGGTCACCCGCGACGCGCCCGCCCCCGGGGGGGCGGCGTCCGCCGGGGCCACCACCGACGGGTGACCCGCCACGGCTGTCGCGCGGCGCCGGTGCTCTGTGAGGTGGTGGAAACAGCCGCGTCGGTCGGCGGCGCGGCCAGCCGCGTGGCCGCGCGGGACGCAAGGCTGGGCGCCTCGACGGCGGGGCGGCCCGCGCCGCCGTCGGTGGCGACCACGCCGCCGCGGGCGCCGGTGGGCTCGGTCGTTCCCGAGGGGGGCACGCGCCGCGCGCCGACGGGGTCGGGCGGTCGCGCCTAAGCGCCCCGCGCGCAGCGGTGGTGACCGCGCGCATGTTGGGCGTCGGGGGCGCCGGCGCTGCCAGGCGCAGGTCGACCGCCCGCGCGTCACGCGACGGGGGGAGGGGCGGGGGGATGCCGCTGCGGAGAGCGCGCCGCGCGCGGCGGGAAGGGGCAGACGCGGTACCTGCGCGCCACCGGCGCTGGCCGCAAAGTCGAGAAAGCTCAAACCGAATTTCTTTGAGAGCACACCCAACAACGTCGGTTGCGAACCATCCGCGAACCGTTTCAGGGCGCAACGTGTGCGCTTGTGAGTGGCCAAAAGCGTTTCGGCAGCGATATGCGCAGGCTCTGCGAACCTGCTCCGCTCGGATCGAGAGTACTTCTTTTTTGTTGTCCGCAGATCGCTGTGTATGGGAACGGAGAAGGTGACGCTGCTGGGTCTTCTATCTGCGAACTGGAGCCCGCGAACGGCTTCCTCGCGAGATATCCACATTCCGACAGTCGATTGCTAGAATTCAAGAGTTAATACCATCGATCGACCTCGCCATGACGCTGATCTGGGCCCCAATCGTCGGCAAATAACGCGGTCATGTGAGACACACAGCGAGATAGGCTGCAAACGTTTGCGATCGAGAGCACACGAAGACGCCATACGCGCCAAATGTGGCAGACACGCTGGCAGTATCTGTCGACATCTCGCGACACGGTTGCATCTCGCGACCGACGGCAGTGACCTGTAGGTCTCTTATCGGTCCATTCGAACCGGCCGGCGTACAGCGTGCCTGAAATCTGGTGGCGCTTTGGTCTGGATCGCGACTGCAGCAATCTGTTCTGGAGCGCCTGTGAGGCGGCCGCGTGGTGTCTGCCGGTCACGGTGACGCAGAACAGGTGTGAGACCCGCCAGGACACGTGGCAAATCAAACGTACTCGGAAGGGGCAACGGTTGACGGGGAAGGCCCCGTCGAAGACGATGGGGGCGACGACGGAGGGCACTAGGGATGTCGATGGGTGTGACGACGGTGGAAAAGGTCGGGAAGGGTCACAAGGGAAAAGGTTGTCTTCGGAACTGAGGCTGCCCCTCTCGATCCCCCCGAAGGAGCTCGGTTCGCTTGATTATATACTCTTCCTGGGGCACCTAAGGTGCCCCAGAACATGCATGCGCTCGTCTTCATACGGTGCGGCACCACACGCGACAAAAACAAAGGGAGACGGGCGTGTGTCACCAAAATGCGGCACCAAATGGCTCAAAAACGCAGGTAAAGAAACGTGGAGAAGCAGGCGGCTTTCGATACGAGAGCCGAGAACAGAGGGCACTTCCAATTGGATAGTGCGGCGCTCGACAGCCCCAACAGCAGGGCATAACCCACCCAGCCCTGCTGGCCCCGCATCGTAATAACGGATTGTAAGGGACGCTGACAATGATGTCGCGTCCCCATAGGCCTACGCGACTGACACCAACTCCCATTGGCGCATTCGAGCTGACGCCGATGCATCCAGAGTCAAACGCCGCATCATGATGAGTCAGCGGGGCGCTGGATGGCCTCACGCCGGATCAGGTCGATCGGCATGTCCGTAGCTTCGACTAAAAAGACGGAGGCCGCTGTAGCGCATATTGGACGCGTTTAGCGAGGCAGGAAGGAAGCGTGCCACGTGGAAAGTGATGTTTGAAATCGGTGAAATGTTGAAAGTAGGTTTCCACGTGGCATGAAAGGCCAGAGGTGTTACAGCAGGCTCTCACGCGGCCGCCTGCGGCTGTCTGGTGGCCCAGCCTGCGAGCCTGCCGAGACGCGGCAGGGGCCACGTACGATCGCGTCCCTTGCGGAGCGGCAGAATCGTGCGGCCCCCTCTGATTTTGGTGTCAGCGATCCGCATGCTCATTGGTCAGACGTTCTCTTCCTTTGCACCCCCCCGGCCACACCCTCGATCGGCCGTCCACCGTGAACGGCTGACTGGGCGCCACATGTGGCGCAGGGAGCACTGTGGCGGTTGAGCGAGGCCCGCGGGCCCGGCAGGCCACGCGTGGAGCGCAGCGTCACGCTCAGCGTGGCCTGCTGGGCCCTGAGCGTGACAGGCAACAAAGGCGGCCGCCCGATCCCCCCCGAGTGAGGGGTCGATCGAGGGCGGCCGCCTGTCTTGGGGGCGTACGGCGGATTCGTGCCACCTGCGAGACCGTCGAGAACGGTCTCGCTGGAGGCTTGCGGGACCCTCTGTGATCGTCTACTCAGTGGCAGGGTGGTGGTGCCGCGGGATCGTCTGGAACGGTCACGTTGGCGGCAGACCCCGTTTTTAGCCCATTTATGGGCGGGGTCGCAGCGCCGGGGGCATCGGCCCCGGCGCCGTGACCCGTTCGGCGCCGAGAGAGGAGCCGTGCGCATCCGCGTGCGTGCCTGCGGCCGCCATCGTCGCCAGCGGCCGCCGTTGCAGTGCGGGAGAGGAGACATCGTGCGCGCGTGCTTCGTAGCGGCCGCCATCTTCGTTGGCGGCCGCGTTGCATCACAGGATGGAGGCCGTGCGTGTTCGCGCGCCTTTTCGCGGCCGCCGTTGTTGTTGGCGGCCACGGCGGCACCGTGTGCGCGTGCGCGCTGCTTTTGGCGGCCGTATTTGCTCTGTGCCTGCCGCTGGTACACGACCGTTCTTGGACGAGGGTGCGGCGGGAGGCAGGCTGCCTCACCTCTTTGGCGGCCGCTTTGTGCGCAAGCGGCCGCCTTGCGCTCGCTGCTCACGAGGACCGTTGAGAGAAGTGGGCGATATGCGGCGGGGGGCGAGGGTGTCGGACTGTGCGATGACCAGCCGTTGCGGCAGCATGCTTCTTCCCGCGCCGCGTCCGATCTCAAAAACGGAGCGCCGGCGCGGATTGCAGCAGTTCTGCCGTATGTGCCGACGCACGCTGGCCGTCACCGTCGATCATCCCCTATGCGCGCCATCCTGGCCGTGTCCGTGGGCGGCGCTCACTCGGCCCATTTCAGAGGCTCCATCACGAACAGCTCGGGCCGAGGCGCCACCACCTCAAGCTGTGCACCCTCCTTGGCTCGGTCCACTGAATTCACGACCGCCGAGCCCGCATCGTCAAGAACCGCGTCCCCCCGCGTGGCGGCCTCCGCTGACGCGGCCACCCAGCACATCCCTTCAAGGCCCGGGTCCCCCGGACAGGCGGCCGGGACCGTTCCGGCCGCCAAGCCCGCCCCGCCAAGGCCCGCGCTCTTCCGACTTGCGGCCGCCTCCGCAACGGCCGCCGAGCCCGCCTCGTCAAGGCCAGCGTACCCCCGATTGGCGGCCGGGACCGTTTCGGCCGCCAAGCCCGCCCCGCCAAGGCTCTCGCTCTTCCGAGTGGCGGCCGCCTCCGCAGCGGGCACAGAGCTCGCTTCGTGGAGGCCAGCGTACTGCTGATTGGCGTCCGGGACCGTGTCGGCCGCCAAGCCCGCCCCGTCAAGGCCAGCGTACCCCCGTTTGGAGACCGGGACCGTGCCGGCCGCCAAATCCACCCCGCCAAGGCCCGCGCTGTTCTGACTCGCGGCCGGCGCCCGCGCGGCTGCGGAGCTTCACTCGCGCACGCCAGCCGTCGCGAGGCTGGGAGCCATCGCCGAGCCCAACTCGAGAAAACGCACCCTCTACCAACTTCCGGCCGTCACCGTCTTGTCCGGGGATCCCCCCTCGTCTAGGTGCATCTGGGTCCGGCTGGTGGCCGCCCCCGGCGCGGCCGCCAAGCCCACTCCGTCAAGGTCCACCCTCCGCAACCCGGCAGCCGTCGCCCGTGCGGCCGCCAAAGCCCCCGAGCCCGCCGCGTCAAGGACCATCTGCGTCGACATGGCCATCTTTCGGGCCATCCAGTACGCAAAGTCTCTCGGAGAGAGCGCGGCCTCACTCCACCTGTGGCCGCGGGGGAAGTGCAGAAGCTGCAGGAGCTTTCCTGTAGAGCGCACAACGGGGACCGGACGGCGCAATGGCTGCTGCGGGAGGGCAGTCCGGACTCCCTGGAGGAAAGCAATTGGTGGGAGGCGCGGAGGCAGGGTCGGCAGCAGATGCCACAAGGTCGCCTGCCGCCTTCTCGGCCGCGGCCGGCGGGGCCGCCGATCGAGCGGCCCCCGACGCCGCCGCCACGTCCGCAGACCGACGTGCTAACGGAAATGTCGAGGCCCCTGCAAGCCGAAGCGTCGCAGGCCGCGGATACAACCTTGTCGCGGGGGGGTCAACGGGGCTTGGGCGAGGCCGCGGACGTAGACATGATCTCTGCGGACCAATCGGCTCCGGCAGACGCGGTGGAGGCGGCGTCGCAGATGCCACCCTCGACGACGATGCCGGGCTTGCAGTCCTCGGCCGCGGGGCGGGCAGGTGCGGAGCACTCGGAGGGCGCCGTCCTCCCTGCGGACGCGGTGCAATGGTTGCCGGGGTGCGAGGGGTGGAACAAGCTACCGCTGCAGCCACCGCCGGTCTTCAGGTCCCTGAAGCTGCAAGAGGCGATGGTGGATCTGCACAGTCCTGCAGCCCCGCGTCGCCCAGCCGATCAGGTCACGGAGCGGCCGCCTCAGCGGCCGCTTACTGAAGCGGATCTGGAAACGCAGCCGGAGCCGAGGCCGCCGACGGCGGCCGCGGCGGCGGAAGCGGAGCCGAAGATGGAGAGGGTGAACCGCCGGTACGCCCAGGCGGGGTCGGACATGGAGGGGGTGCAGCGCCCGCCGGAGTAGGCGGGGACTGTGGCGGGCCCGCTTCCTCCTCAACGGCCGCTGCCACAGCCGACGCCGTCGCCGCCGGAGACGAAGAGTCCCCTACCGCCAGGGGCAGAGGACGCGGCCGCGGATGGACCGAATCCGAGCGAGTAGCACTCCGCCAGGCCTGGTTGGCGGTGTCGCAAGACCCGCTGGTCTGTACCGACCAGAGCCTAGCAACCCTTGCCGCTGCAATTGCCAACGGGTATAAGTCCCATTGCCCGATGGGCCCTGCACGCAGGGCGCGCACGGACTCCGCCATCGACCGCAAGTTGCGCTAGTCAGTTTTCAAGAACGTTTAACGTTTTTCGTCCTCTATGGTGGCTGTCGGGCGTCGCCAGATGACGGACAATTTCACCGGCGAGGACCTGATACGCATGGCCACCGCGCATTTTGACGCCGAGAACCTTCATGAGGCCGTGAAGGTGGACGAAAACCACGAGAAAGCGCCGGTGTTAGTGGTGAAGAAGGGCGAAACGAGAGCGGCCGATTGGTTCAAGAGTTGGAAGGTCATGCGCAAGTTGAACAAGTTCAGCGGCGAGTCGGGGGCGGCCGCCACGGCGGCCGCCGCTCGCGGCCGCCGTCCTTGCCAGACGGGGGCGTCGATGACTTCTCGGACGACGACTCGAGCTCCACGGTGGGAAGGCTGCGCGGCCTCTTCCAAGAGCGACCTATCGGTACGAAGGCCGCCAAAGCGGCGGCCTCGACTGACACTGCTATCCAAAGGGAGGCTGCTTTGAAGGCGGCCGCCTTGAAGTACTTGTCCGAGACGACCATCTAGCGCTCCGACATAGACGTTTGGAAGGCCAAAGACGTACGTAAGACGGGTAAGGTGGAGCAGTGGCGCAAGAACGAGATGGAGCGGTGGCTGCTGCTCTCCAACAAGACTGCCCAAGGCCAAGGCAGCGGAGTCGCGGCTCTCTTTCCGCTCTACAGCAACGGTGCCATCCATGTCGGGCACCTCTGCGGCCGCTATCGCGGCCACTGAGGCGATAGCGGGTGCGGCCGCAGGGAGGGCTCCAAGTGCGGCCGCATCGCCAGCAGCTGCAGTCTCTCCAAGTGGGGGTGCGGCCGCGTCTCCCGGGTCTTGCGGAGCGCCCGCTCCTCCCGGCGGCGCTGCTGAGCACGGCCGCGAAGCGGCCGTGTTGGCGCCGGCCGCTGGCCGCACGGTATGGTCCCCGGCGCCTGGCGCGGCCGCGAATGCGGCCGCATTGCCTTCGCCTGCATCTTCTCCCAGTGCCGGCGTCGACGCGTCGCCGCGTGCGGGCACATCACCAGCAGCGGCCGCAATCGCGGCCGTTGCCCGCCGCGCTGCGGCCTCGGCCGGTGTCGGCTCGGTCAAGCGGAAGAAGGGGCGAGGCTGGAACTCGTCGCAGACCAAGCACGCCCGCTTCACGGTGGCCGGGAACTCCGTCTCGAGTCGAGGCCGTTTTGTGACGCCGCGCCCGCATGATGCGGCCGCTGGCGCGTCGGGCGACGACGAAGAGGACGCTGCCTGTGGTTCTACTGCCAGCAATTTCGGGGATGCTGACTTGGCTTGAGTTGTATCTTCTTTGATTGTGAGGGTGGGGTCTCTGCGCGTGCGGAGTGTTCGACTATTGCATCGACTATTGCCTGACAATCAAACACGTTTTTTTTTCCCCTTCGCCGGGTTTTTCTTTTTCCTACTCACCGACTCTGTCCGACCCAGCGAGTCGGTCCGAAAAGCGAGCACGGCACGATCCCCTTACTCGTACACCAGTCATACTGCAGCATGGAATTGTAAGACCATCGCGGACATCCGCCCACGCCAGACAGAGCGGCGACGTCGCCCGTATTCCCAGACAAATCGGCGGCCGCCCATGGGTCTTCGCTATCCTGGGTCGGCGTGGTGGCCGCGGCCGATGTGCAATTGTGTGAGAAAAAAAAAACCGTGACGCCAAAAAAAACCCGTTGAAGACTACAGATACGGCTCCAAAAGGGACCCGAAGTCAGCGAAAATATGGGCCGCCAGGTCATCGCGTGGAGAGAAGAACTCAGCTCTATCCGTGGCGATCTGGCGCGCCCGCAACTGGATCAGAAAAGCACCTGGCGCGGGGTCCGCGCCGCCGAAAACTACGGGCGCACGCGGCATAGGCGCAAAGCGGGGAGCTGCGGCCGCCGCGGCGGCCACATCAGCGGCCGCTCCGGCGGCTGTGGAGCCACCGCTCGCGGCCGCAGGCGGACCGGCAAGGCCGACGGCCGCGGCGATGGCGCCCGCACCATCAGCTTCACCGCCGCCACACACACCCGCTGGCAAGGCACCGCCAGCGGCCGCCGCCGAGCCACCAAATTCGGCGCCGGCGGCGGCAGCTCCCGCACCATCAGCTTCACCGCCACCACCCACACCCGCTGGCGAGCCACCGCCGGTGGCCGCCGCCGAGCCACCAAAGTCTGGGGCGGTGGCAGCGGCTCCCGCACCATCAGCTTCACTGCCACGACCCATACTCGCTGGCGAGCCACCGCTGGCAGCAGCCGCCGAGCCACCAAAGTCTGCGGCGGCGGCGGCGGCTCCCGCACCATCTGATCCATCACCCCCACGCACGCCCGCTCGCGCACCACCGCCGGCGGCCGCCGACGCATCACCAAGACCCGCGCCCGCGGCGGAGGCGCCCGCACTATCAGCTCCCCCGCCACCACCCATGCCTCCTGGCGAGCAACTGCCGGCGGCGGCCGCCGAGCCACCAAAGTCGGCGGCCGCGGAGGCGGCGCCGGCACCACAATCTTCTCCCCCGCCGCCACCCACGACCGCTGGCGAGCCACCGCCGGCGGCGGCCGCCGAGTCAGAAATACCGGCGGCCGCGGTGGCGGCGCCCGCACCTGCATCTGCTCCCCCGCCACCACGCACGCCCGCTGGCCGGCCACCGCCGGCTGTCGCCTCCAAGCCAACAAGACTGGCGGCCGCGGCGGCGGCGCCCACACCACCAGCTCCTTCGCCGCCACGCACTCCCACTGGCGAGCCACCGCCTGCTGCCGCGGCCGCGGCACCAAGACCGGCGGCCGCGGCAGCGGCGCCCACGGCAACAGCACCTCTCTCCCCAACGGCGCCAGCGAAGGGGTCTCCGCCGGCGGCCGCCGCCAACTTGTCATCTCTGGCGGCCGCCGCACCGGATCCCGCATCGCCAGCCCCGCGGATGTCGCCTGCGCCACTAGCATGGTCATCACCGGCGGCTGCCACAGGTTCCCCATCTCTTGCGGCCGCCGCCGCTTCCATACGCTTATGAGCAGCAAACCCGCCACGCCTCTGCTCAACAATTATGTTATGCACAATGGCGGCCGCCTTACCGGCAAGAATCATCTGCTCAGCTGAGCCAAAGCGGCCAGAGTGCAGAAGAATGTGGAACCTCGCGTTCAGGACCCCGTCGAGCCGCTCGATGTCCTTGCGCAGCGCTTCCTGGAGCCGGTTGAAACTTCTTTTTGTGGGTGTGATGGGATTGGGCTACGGGGAAACAAAAAAAGGATACTTGGGATAAACACTGTCAGAAGGATAATACAACAAACGTCGTGTACGACGATTAACACAGGAAGAGAATGACCTGGGCGGCCACACACCCTCCGCCCCATCAAAATACAACGGTGAGATGCATAACACGTTGAGGTCATTGAGGTTGCCCGGCGCCCCGGAAAAGAAATGCCAGATGTAAGGGTCCTCATCACAAACCGTCTCCATGACAATGGAACGCCGCTTCTTGTGGTTCTGGTACTGCCCAGCAAGCCCCTTTCGGCACGCGGCCCACAGCCAGTGCGAGAAATCGAGGCTGCCGATGCATCCCGGCATGCCCCGTGCTGCGTTGCGCTCCAGCATGCGCTCGACCTCCTCGTCGTTAGGATGCCGCAGGTAGACGGGCTCCCACTCCTCAACAATAAACTCAATCAGTTTCTTGGTGGCCACCTCAATTGTAGAATTGGACAGCCGGACATACTCATCCGCACGATCGTACGACTCCCCGTACGCGAGGACAAGGAAGGCGGCCACCAGATTTTGCAGAGAATGAGCTTGCGGCCGCCCTTTCTAATTGATGCTCTGCCACCAAAATGGTCGGTCGCGGATGGCCTCGTAAACTCCTATCAAAGCAGACCATGGCACACGGAAACGACGCTCAAACGTCCGTTATCCATACACAGGCGGCAGCCCATCCACATCAAAATAATCCCGCATGATGCCGCACATACCCTGGTCGAAATCACGTGGCCGGTTGGCACGCCGCCCGGCCACAGACCCGACAAAACGCCGTCTGCGCGCTCGCTTCACCTCATTCCTGCGATGACGGAGCATCAGGAACAAAGATCGAGCTCTAATGATGGCCGCAAGCAGCTCGTCGGCGGATCCCTCCGTCTGCTCGCGGCCGTCATCGCTCGACGAACCAGACGCGTCATTAGTAGAGGCGTCCATCTCCATCCACGAGTGAAGCTGACGACAGGAGAGCTAGAGCGGCCGTAGAAGCAGCCGCAAATGCAGCCGTCAACGCGGCCGCTCACGGCTCCTCACGCCCGCTGCGCCGGCGAAGGAGACCGGCAGAACGGGGAAACAGGATGGACGACGCAGACGACGGCGGTGCCACACTCGCGCTCCCCCCGACGACGACGGTGCGATCGACGCGCCGCTGGTGGCGGGCACACCACGTAGATCTGTCCCTCCGCGCCCCCCCGCCCACCCAAAGCGCATTCGGCAGGTCCCGTGATTGTGCTGCCATTTTCGGTGGCGGCCGCGTGCCCAATAGTTTGTGCTGCGCGGCGCTGCCTGCAAACCCCCATGCAGGGCCCATTCCCGCGTGTGCGGCTGCGCGCGGACAGTCACATGCCCGCCACACAATGTTGCGCTGCGCGGAACCCCCCCCCGATTAGCTCCCAGCGCAGGTTGGGGGCACCAGCAGCGCGTGAACTGGAGGACACCCCGCCAAAGTTTTCCGCTGCACGACCGCATTGCGGCCGCGCGCCCACCCATGCGACGGTGCCTCTAGACGCCCCCCCCCCCCTAATGACACCGTTCAGCCCTGGGGAGGCCGACCCAGAATCGCGCGTGGCGGCGGATGTCCACCAACAAAAACAGTGTCCCGCCCTCCCTCCCACAGGGCCGGGCAATGAGCGCCGCCTGCGCCTCGAACGGAATCTGCGGCGCTCGCGACCGCATGCTCCCGAATTTCACATCTCGAGACGCGTGTGCGATCGTCAACGCAACGTGTGTTTGAGTGCGATCGTCCCGATTTGGGTGTCTGGCCCCCGGTTAGACACAATTGCAGACACATTCGGTTCGCAAAACGTTCGGAAGCGCACAAACGTCTCCCCAAACGACAGTGGTATGGTCGGCCGATCGAAAAATGCGAACCTCCTGCGAACCAGCGCCATAATATCCGGTTGGACTTAATATCTGGCCCACCAATAGCTCGGTTCGCAGATCTGGTTCGCGACGTTGGTGGGATGACCTGTATTCCCATACCTCTGCGCATAACTGGCACATAAGCCACGTTGAACGACAAATACGCAAAAGCGGTTCGCAACCGACGGGGTTGGGCATGCTCTGATGCTTTGGTATTATTGCTCTTGTCCTTGTAACTGCTGATCGATTGACTTGGTCGTGTGTGCGGTGCGGATACAATTGTAGCCTGCGGGAGATGGGGCGTGACCGACACTGACGGCCGGCCTGGGTGGGGCGGCGGCGGGGGAGGCGGCGGGCCTCGTGCCGCACTTAACGACCCGCCGCCCCCCGCTGCTCCTTCCCCGCCTGGATTGGCACATCCGTGGTTTTTCGCGCTCCCCACCATCCTCCCTGCGCAAGCTTTTGTGCGCACATCTGTCGTGTTTCGGTGGGCCTTCGGAGCGCCCGTGCAGTCCACGGGCGAGCACTTTCCATCCTTTTTCTCTTTTGTTCGTTTTTCCGCAACCCAAACGAGTAAAGTACTGTCAATGGCTCCACGCGGCGCTTGTTTGTGTCTCTGTTATCGGAAAAAAACTGGACCCAACAGGACGGTTTTCGCGCTGCAGATCCTCCTTTTTGTCGAGCGCAACAACTCTGGACGAACAGCATTGCGTCCCCATTGGGGAGCAGCGATGAGAAAACGGCAGCATTCCATGGACGGGTCGAGAGAGACCTGTAAGTCGCTTGTGGTGGGTGGAGGGATTGGTGCTCCCGCCGCCGCCAGTCGTTACAGCGGAGCGGCAGCCGATGCCCGGCGAGAGCGCGCCTGGTGCAGTCGAGGTCGCGGAGGCAGTGCTGCGATGACACCCGCCGCCACACCGGCGGACGACACGCGGAAAGCCGGACACTTGTGAGGAGGTGAATGCTCAAGCAGTGCCAAAAGCCATGGGCGCGCCGACACCGCGGCTCACCTGCAGACGCACGTCGAAAGGGGCGTCAACGGCCCGTGTCGAGCTCCGAGGGGACAGCCGCTATCGTTCCCCACAGTGCGGCCTCTGCCGAGGGCGCGTCAGCACCGCGTGCGCCACAGGCGCGCTGTGGCTCGTGGCGTACTGCTGTCAGAGGCAAGTGCTCTCTATGAAGAGAACTGAGCGACAAGGTGCGATCAGCGTACCGTTCTGTGGCGCAGAGCTGGTTCCGTCTTGCGGTACAAGAGTACGTCCGACCATGGCATGTATGCCATCGACGGACGTATTATTTGCACCTCTGCTCCGCGACGGGGACGAAATGCTGCGCTTCCAGATGTATCCGCCACAGAAAAGGCAATTTCCATAACTGCAGCTGCGCTTTGCGCACGGTGACAGCTGGCGCCACCGGCTGGGGTCGGTGGCGGGGGCGGCGCGCGGTCGGTTTGGCGGACGGGCACTTTCCCTCTGTGCTCGTTACCATGGTGACCGTGCTCCGTGGTGTGGGCCAGGAGGGAGGAGACATCGAAAAACGATTCCAATGTGCCGTCGTATTGCGAACCTCCAAAACATGGCGGTTAGAGAGAGAAAGGAGGCAGAGCCGACGACAGGGCGTAGAAATGGAGTCGAATTGGCTGTTCGACAAGCAACGATCGAACAACTGGCTGAGAGTTGCCGCCAGTAATCTTGCAAGCCCATCACCGTGTCGTGCAGAGCCATTGCAACCCACGATGAGATTTCCTCAGATTTTTGGGCTGCTTGCTTGGGCCTGAAGAGGAGAGGATTCAGACTTGAATGTCGATTCTTCCTGTAACCGGCTAGGATTATTTGCCTCCGGTTGCCACGCCGGTGGCACGCGCCCCGGTCGGCGGTCAGGTAAACCGGTGCGGTCGTGTCAGTGGCTTCCAGCTCCGGAGCGGGTGGCGCGCTCCCCCGGGTGCCACGCCCGCTTCCCACGTCCCCGCCCGTGCGTGCCGTCTCCCTGGCGGTAGGCGACCCACGCACCGCCTGTCGGTCTGGACGGGCGCGCGCGAGCGCGGCGCCATGATGCTGTGCGTCACCCTCCCGCTGCCGCCCGCTGCTGTCTCCCCGCTCTGTTGTGAAAGGCTTCGTACTCACGCCACACGCCCGGCTAGAGTGCGTGCGCGTGTGCGCGTTCTCCTCCACGGTAGCGAGACGCAGATTAGAATGGGTAAACGCTCTGCCTTCTTTTTCCCCGCGCCCGCGGCTGGTCCCCGGTGCGCCTCCTTTCATACCCTCCCAGGTGGCTCCCGCTCCCCACGGCGCTCCGCTCCCTGCCCGCACTGCCCCGGCCCGCGCTACCCGCGCGCCCCTTGTGGGACCACTCTCTCAGGGACGGGTTTCATTCTCGTCCCTGGCTGCATCCCGTGGGCCGCGGTGCCCAGCCGTGGGCCCCGCTACCCCCGCGAAGCCGTTCCGCTCCGAAACCTACGCCTTCCTGTGTTGGGCAGGGTGCCCGTCCAGGCGCCCCCGCTCGTCCGCGTGCCTAGCCACCCACGCAATGGCCTGGCATGGGTGTCACCTGCCGTGGGTTGCACCCACGGTGGTGGCGCCGTTGGCGCCCCCCGACGTTTGGACTTAGCGGGTGCCGTGGACATGGGGCGGGGTGCACTTAGCAATTGGTCTATCCGACCGCACAACACTCCCCCGCGGGCGTTGACCGATGGAGGATGTAGTTGGAGAGCCCCATGGCTGCGCGGCATGCCGTGTAGGCCGGCATCGGCAGGGGCTTGGTGAGGGCATCGGCCGCCGTTTCTCCAATGGGTACGTGCTCTGGCAGCAGCTGTTTCTCGGCCACCTTTTCGCGAGCGAAATGGTAGGCGATGTCGATGTGCTTCGTCATAGTCGAAGACAACGGGTTGTGCATGACAGCCAGAGCGCTCTGGTCGTCACAGAGCATTCGCATCGGCGCCGCGGTTGCCGTCAGGTCCTTGAGCAGGCGTGACAGCCATACAGCCTCCTTTGCGGCGGTTGTTGCCGCGATGTATTCCGCCTCTGCTGTTGCGTGTGGAGCCTATGGCTGTCGCTTGCTCGTCCAACTGACTGCCGCACAGTTGAGAACAAACAGGTATCCCGCCGTGGACCGTCGCATGTCCAGGTCCCCGGCGCAGTCTGCGTCACTGTACCCGACCATCGGCTCCGGATGCCGTACGTCTGGCCCAGCGACTCGGTTCCCTTCAGGTAGCGTAGCACGACCTTGGCCGCCGCCAGGTGCTCCATCGTGGGCGCGGACACGTGCCGCGCCAGCTGCCCGACCGCAACGGAGATGTCAGGCCGCGTTCCGGTAGCCAGGTACAACAGGGAGCCGACCAGTTCCTGGTAGGTCTTGATGAGCTTCCCCATGAGGGGCTGCCCGTCCTTGGTGAGACGAGCCCCAAATCCCATTGGCAGCCGCACCGGGTTGGCCTTGTCGAGGCCAAAGCGCTCCAGAAGGGTGGCCACGTACTGGTGTTGGCCTACCTGTAGGGTGCCCTTGGCCGCGTCTTGGACTATGTGGAACCCGAGAAAGACCGACGGCTTCCCCATCTCACGCGCCTTGAACGCGTCTGTGATCTCCGCCATGGCCGACTCGGCCGCGGCCTTGGTGGCGGCCGCCACGAGTAGGTCGTCAACGTAGATGAGGATGACGACCACGACGTCCCCATGTGTTCTTTTCTACAAACACGGGTCCGCGTCACAAGAGGTGAAGCCCGCGGCTCCCACAACTGCATCCAACTTCTTGTGACAGGCGCGTGCGGCCTGCTTGAGGCCGTAGAGCGCCTTTACCAGGCGACAGACCTTCCTTGCGTCTCCGCTCTCGAAGCCCTTGGGCTGCCGCACGTAGATCTCCTCATCCACGTCCCCGTTGAGGAAGGCCGTCTCAATGTCGAGCTGGAGTATCGTCATCCCTTGCGCCGCACAGTGCGCTAGGAGCGTGCACAGCGTCGCGTAGCGCGCCACAGGCGCTCACACCTCGTCGTAGTCTATCAGGTATGTTTTCTTGTCCCCACGACCGACGTATCGCCCCCTTCCAGAGGACCACCTTGCCGTCCGGCCCGCGCTTGCGTTCACATAGCCTCTCTGTGTCGGTCACCGACTTTCCCGGGGGCAGGGTGGTCAGATATCAGGTCCCGTTCCTCTACACGGCGTCCACCTCCGCCTTGACGGCTACGTTCAACGCGGCCGAGTCGAATGCGCGCCGCGCCTGGTAGATACGCATCTTGTCGGCGGCACGCCCGCCCTTTGTGGCGAGCGCCCAACCAATGGCCCCGAGCCGTATGATACCAGTTGCAGCCGGCGTGCCTGCATGCCCCTGCTGCGGTGGGTGGGCCCGCAGCAGCCGTTCCGTGGAGCGCGACGTCAGCATTCCGGACGCCCCGTCAGCGCTGTGCGAGGTAGGAGTCCGGGTCCCGCCGGCGCCCCCGCGGTCCCATATTCGTCACCCGCTGTGTTGTCCGTACTCTCGCAGGTGCCCGCGTCCGCGCCCCCCACGCCGCCGTCGTCCGAAGTGTAGGACGCGGTGGAGTCGGCGTGGGCGGAGGATGTCAGGAGACGAGCAGCAGCGACGGCGTCTGAGAGGGACGCGATGTGCGGCGGCGCACGGGACGTGCCTGTCGCGCCGTCGCGACCGGTCTGGGGATAAGGGCGGAAAGCGTCAAGCTCCAAGGGGAAGTGTACGTAGTTGGCATCCGTAGGCCACGGCGGCACCCGCGGTGTCGCGAGCGTGGGCAGGACCGGGCGGTCCGACTCGTCAAAACGGACGTCCCCACTTGTCTCGACCTTGCCATTGACAAGGATGCGGTATCCCTTCTGGTAGATTCCGTAGCCGAGGATTGTGCTCTCGACTGCGCGCGGTGACATCTTGCCGCGCAGAGCGGTGGGAACGTGCATCCACGCGCGACATCCAAATGGCCGCAGATGTTCCACATCTGGGCGCTTGCCGTAGAAAAGCTCGTAAGGCGTGATGGTGTGTTGTCGCCCGACCACGCGGTTGCCCAGGTAGTTGACGTTGACGGCAGCCTCCGCCCAGTACTTGCGGTCGATCCCGGAGTCGAGCAAGGCGGCTTGCATCAGCTCCACGACGACGCGGTTGTAGCGCTCCGCAAGCCCGTTGGACTGGAGCGTGAATCCCGTCGTCGTCCGGTGCTGAACGTCTTTAAAGCAAATCCACTTGGGGCCGTCCTTGCCCGTGTACTCTTTGCCCCCGTCGGAGCGAACAACCTGGATTCGCTGGCCCGTCTGCGCCTCCCAGCGGTTGACGATGGTCATGACCACGTCCTTGACCTCCCCCTTGGTTTGCACTGGTACGAGCGCCTTGAAGTGAGAGTAGGCGTCGATCACACCGACCGTGAACAGGGCACCCCCGGCGGAGCGCACCTCCATCGGCCCCGCCGAGTTGGTGTGGACGATCTGCAGCAGTGCCGTGGTCCGTGAGTCGCGCACGTGGAAGGGCGCACGTACCATATTCCCACCGATGCAGGGGGGGCAGTCGACTGCCCGTAGAGCCGCTACCTGCGCCTTGTCGAGATGCATGCTGTTGACGGCCCCCGCGGTGCGCACCAGAAGCGTGACCTTAAGGCGCGAAAATCGGCTGTGCCACATCGCCGCCGTCGGCGGCGCGGCGGCCGTCAGTGCCGCGCCCCCCGTGGCCACCGTTGGTAGGACGTACGGCTTTCCGTGAAGAGCGCCCTGGAGCTGCACGCTCCCGCTGTGCCTGACAAGCACCGTGTGTTGACGAAACTCAATCTCGTACCCATTTTGCGACTCCTGGCGCACCGAGAAAAGGGAAGTCGTCAACCCCGGCACGAAGAGCACGTCAAGCAGCGCCAGCGACGACTCTCCTCCGTCCACCGTGATGGTGAGGTGCACTGTGCCACTGGTTGTAGCCACACGCTCTCCCCCGTCCGCGAGCAGAGTGCGCACCGGAGCACACTGCTTGGCGTCCGTCAGCAGCCCTGCCTTCCCAATCATGTGGTGCGAGCCGACGCTGTCCATTACCCACTTTCTGAGCGCAGCCGTATCGTCCGTGACGAGCGCCATCATGGCGAGGCCCGCCGCGCCGCCGCCACCGCCGCCGCTCGGGCGACCACCATTGTTCTTCTTGGTGCAGTCACGTTTGTAGAGTCCGAGCTCGTTGCACTTGAAACAACGCACGTCTGCCACGTCGCGGCGCTTAGGCCTGTCGCCGCGCCCCCCGCGCTTGTCTGCGCGCGGCCGGGTACCGTCGGTAGCTACCAGGGCATTGCCCTCGTACGTCCCCTTGTTGATCCCGAGGCGCGTCTCGGTCGCCTGTAGTCGCTCCTGTGCGACCTCCACTGTGAGGCCTTGTTGCACCGCCAGCACCGTCGCGACCAGGTCATACTTTCCCTGAGGGACCACAAGAAGCGCCGTGACGAGCTGCTCGTCACCGACATCGGCCCTCAGCGTCTCCAGCTCCCACACTAGCGCCGGCTCTCGGTTGAAGTAGCGCACGACCGACTCGTTGCGCCACATATTGAGGGTATTCAGCTCCCCGCGAAGGCTAAGCATTCGCGCGGGCCCGCGAGAGCGGAAATCGCGCGCCAGCGCCTCCCACGCCCCGCGTGCGTCGTGTGGCGGCGGAAAGTCGCCATGTGATTCTGCTTCACATTTAGGATCATTAGGGACATCGCCTGCTCCTCCTTGCGAAAGTCTTTCTCGGCTGCATCGTTCACCGCTGTCGCCGCCGCAGCGTGTGCGGCGCTCGAGCCGGCACCTGTCGATGCCTCGGTCCCAGCATCCACCGCCGTACCGTCCCGGACCGAGGTCGGACCCACCTGAGACGAGGGATCGGACCGGGGGGCCACAGCCGCCCAGCAGCCCTCTAAGCGCCTGATTTGCTCCATTTTGACCGCCCACTACAAATATTTTACAGTGTCCAACTTGGTCACCCGCGGGACGCCGTCGCCCGTCATGATGGCGAGCGCTCGAGGCCGATGGCCATGTCGTGTTTGGCTCACCGGCCGCCACGTGCGTCAAATGAATTGACCTCCCGCCTCGTTCCGTCGAGATCTTGACGGATGCGCCACGCGTGGCCATTTCACACCGCCCCGCCTGCTCCGTCCTGGCTTACTGACGCTGCGGCACCGTCGCGCCTTCAGTGGCGTCGTCCGCCGCCGTCGACCGCTGCACCGCGTCAGTCCCCAAACGCGTAGGTCCCGATGTGGGCAATACGACGATGTCGTCGACGTACACCACCCACGTCTCCCCGGTACACCCCGGCTCACCGTCCGAGCACAAACGCTCCGAGTGCAGCAGAGCCTCAGGAACCGATGCCAAACCAAATGGAAGGCCTGGGCCCATAACCTCTTCTGAGAGGCTTGATGCTCACGCCGCACGCCCGGCTAGAGTGCGTGCGCGTGTGCTCGCTCTCCCATGCGGTAGCGAGACGCAGATGAGAAGGGGTAAACGCCGTGCCTTCTTTTTCCCCGCGCCCGCGGCTGGTCCCCGGTGCGCGTCCTTATATACCCTCCCAGGCGGCGCCCGCTCCCCACGGCGCTCCGCTCCCTGCCCGCACTGCCCCGGCCCGCGCTACCCGCGCGCCCCGTGTGGGACCACTCTCTCAGGGACGGGTTTCATTCTCGTCCCTGGCTGCATCCCGTGGGCCGCGGTGCCCAGCCGTGGGCCCCGCTACCCCCGCGAAGCCGTTCCGCTCCGCAACCTACGCCTGCCTGGCTTGGGCAGGCTGCCCGTCCAGGCGCCCCCGATCGTCCGCGTGCCTAGCCACCCACACCATGGCCTGGCATGGGTGTCACCTGCCGTGGGTTGCACCCACGGTGGTGGCGCCGTCGGCGCCCCGCGACATTTGGACTTAGCGGGTGCCGTGGACGTGGGTCGGGGTGCACTTATCAATTGCTCGTCCCGCCCTCACGACACGCTCGCCTCTGCGTAGGGGGGGCGCTGCTGCTGCCTTTTGCTGCCTTTGCCGTGGCGCGGCCGCGCCGCGGGTGCCCACACGCGCCCGCCGCTGCAGCTGCGCCACACCGCTTGCATGTGCCTGTCCCGGCTTCTGTGGGGGGCGCCGGCCGAGGCGGCGCGACCCGCGGCGGCCGCTTTCAGACGGCCGCGGAGCTGGGCTGGCCACCGCCGACTTCGGGTCGGCAGCGTCCAGTTCTTCTCGCGCACCCTTCCCACCAGCCCAACGTGCTCGTGCTGCCGCAGCATCCCGATGGACACAGCGCTCCTCTCTTTTTATTTTCTCGACGTGACGCACCCTGCTTCCGGCCGTACTCTCCCACCGACGGGGCTCGCCCAACTGCTTCCCGCGGCTCGCGCGACCTGGGCACATTGGCGTCGGCAACCAACGCCGCCTGCCTCTCCTCCCTTGTCGCCCGTGCCCGCCACGGCGCGAGCTGACCTGCACGGCGTCTCGTCTTCCTGTCTCTTGTACCTTTATCTGTCATATTTCCGCAGGGCCGGTCCACCGGTCAACTATATTTAGTAGCTTTGGGGGTACTAAACTCTAGTCTAGCCTGCTATCGAAAACCTTAAAATGTCATGTTCCTGGCGTCTCTGTCCATCTTACTCTGGTTATGGGCCAGACCTGTGATTTCTCCTGAGATCAACAAATTTCTTCAGATTTCTTGAGATCCTGATGTGCGTTTCCAGTGCGCAGAGCTGCATGGGGAGACTTCGTAAGGAACTCAGATGATTCCTAGCCCTTCCATTGGTCCACGTACGCTGTTGAATGATTGCAACCACTCTGCAACGGCCATTTTTTGGAGGTCAGCAATACCACACCGACGTGGGTGCAGGAGACCACTGCCTGGGCGTGTCTCACCAACTCCTGCAATGGCGCGCGCCGAATTGGTCTTTGAGTCACAGCTGTGTGGACAAACCGAGACCAGAGGGTGGATCGTGAAAGTGAAATGCATTGACCAATATGAAGAAAACGCTTGCTTGACCTTTGCTCGCAGTTATGAGCCACGCTGGATTGGACCCCGCCGGGCGCCGACTGTAGGAGCATTCCCCGCCGTGGAAGGTGCAGCCAGCTGCCTCGCGGGGGACCCGCCAGAGTATGAAAAGCTTTGGCCGCCTTTGGCCCGCCCCGCGTGTCCGCGACGCATCTCGGCACGCACACGGTGTAGGCTGGACGCGGGGCCGTGGTGAACACACGCGCGCCAGGCCCGGCGGGGGCGGCCACCCGCTCGCCGCCGCCGTGCGTTGGCTTCCCCCGCGCGTGCCACGCGCTGCATCACGGCGTGCTTTGGGCAGCCGCCACGCAGCCGGTGCCGAACAGCCGTGCGCAGTGGGCCACCCGCCAGCCGGCGCCCCGGCGGTGGTGGCGTGCCTCGGTCCGCGGGGGGTTGGGGTGAGCCCGGGTGGGGCAGCCCGGGTGGGGGGCCATCAGTCATTTGCTGTGGCAAGGTGTTGCCCAGCGGCTGTGTTACGGGGCGGTGACTGGCGCGGCCCCGACGGTGTGTGGATGCGGTGGGAGAGGGGTTGTGGGAAGAGTCGAGGGTCCATAGAGCAACGCTGAATCTGTGAGGGTGCTCTCCGCCGGATGCGCTGCAGGGGGGTGACTGGCGCCTCTCCCGGGGCCGCCAGCAACAGCCGCCGAGGCCAACAGGCGGCACGGGAGACCACTGGTGCGCCGGCGTCTGGGGCAGCGCACCGTGCATTGACACTCGGCGTCACAAGCACCCCCGTCCACCGGCGTCCCCACTGCCTGGCATTGAGCCCCGCGCCCTCGTCGCCGTTTGCACCGACCACCTGGCGCCTGACGGTGGCATCAAGCGTACGGTCAGGCCACGCGCGCAGCGGCCACTGCCGGCGTCCCCACCCGCCCGCTTGCCGTCGGCGGGGCTGGTCGTGCGACGCCGCCTCTGCGCGGCGGAGGGAGATGCCACAAAGGGCCCTGCGTGTCAACGGCGGAGCGTGCACGGGTATCAGGTGCGACGCGTCCACGGCCGCCCGCGGAAGGCAGTGTTGATTTTCCTTGTGGTGCGCGGGCGGCCTTCTTTGTTGCTCGACTGTTTTTCGTGTCAATCGGGGCGCCATTGCCACCACACCCGCCGCTGGCGGCGGTGCAATGGCGGCCGCCTCATCGAGTGCGGCGGTGGCGCCGCGGGAGCTTGCGGCGGACGACCCCGCCGCCGAGGCGTTTACCTGGCGGGGCGGAAAGCTGCCCGAGCTGCACGAGGTCGCCCGCCAGGGGGACGCGCCCGCCGTCACGGCAATGCTCCGAGGCGGCGCACCGGCGGGGACCGCGTCTGACCAGGGCGACACGGCCTTGCATTGGGCTGCCACGGGGGGACATGTGGCGGTGATGGAGGCGCTTTTTTCGGAGGGCGCAGACGGGACCGTTGGTTGCGTCTGGAAGGAGATCGAGACTGCGTGGAGGCCGTTGCACTGGGCTGCCCGCAGCGGACAGGTGGCTGCAATACGGGTCCTTCTGGACACAGGCCTCGAAGTGCAGGCCAAGACCGAAAAAGGATCGACTGCACTGCACGAGGCGGGCCGCAGCGGCAAGGCCGAGGCGGTCGACGCGCTGTTGGCGGCGGGCACCGACGTGCACGCCAAGTCCAAGGACGGCACCACTGCCCTGCACAGCGCGGGCCGCAGCGGCAAGGCCGAGGCGGTCGACGCGCTGCTGGCGGCGGGCGCCGACGTGCACGCCAAGTCCAAGGACGGCTGGACCGCGCTGCACGAGGCGGGCCGCAGCGGCAAGGCCGAGGCGGTCGACGCGCTGCTGGCGGCGGGCGCCGACGTGCACGCCAAGTCCAAGGACGGCACCACTGCCCTGCACAGCGCGGGCCGCAGCGGCAAGGCCGAAGCGATCGACGCGCTGCTGGCGGCGGGTGCCGACGTGCACGCCAAGTCCAAGGACGGCAACACCGCTCTGCACGAGGCGGGCCGCAGCGGCATGGCCGACGCGGTCGACGCGCTGCTGGCGGCGGGCGCCGACGTGCACGCCAAGTCCAAGGACGGCACCACCCCCCTGCAAAGGGCGGGCGGCAGCGGCAAGGCCGAGGCGGTCGACGCGCTGCTGGCGGCGGGCGCCGACGTGCACGCCAAGTCCAAGGACGGCACCACCCCCCTGCAAAGGGCGGGCGGCAGCGGCAAGGCCGACGCGGTCGACGCGCTGGTGGTGGCTGGCGCCGACGTGCACGCCAAGACCAATGACGGCTGGACCGCGCTGCACGAGGCGGGCGGCACCGGAAAGGCCGAGGCGGTCGACGCGCTGCTGGCGGCGGGCGCCGACGTGCACGCCAAGACCAATTACGGCACCACCGCGCTGCACAACGCGGGCCGCAGCGGCAAGGCCGAGGCGGTCGACGCGCTGCTGGCGGCGGGCGCCGACGTGCACGCCAAGACCAACAGCGGCTCAACCGCGCTGCATCTGGCCGTCAGAACAAGCTGCGTTGCTGCTGTGGTGTCATTGGCGGCAGCGCGCGCAGACTTGAATGCAACCGACGATGACGGCTGGACCGCGTTGCACTTTGCCGTCAGCGACGGCGACACAGACATGGTGACCGCGCTTCTTGGTCTCGGCGCCGACGCCACACCCGTGTGCTGCACCGGCGAAACGCCCCTGTGCATCGCCGTCATGCTCGGCCACCGGGAGATCATTGACCTCCTCCCGCCCACACACCCCGCCAACGCGGTGAGCACGCCCGCCCTCGAGGCGGTCAAGCGCGAGCGCGTCGACCTGCTCGACAATGACCGCGTGCGCCCGTCCCTCCACGACGCCGACCGCACCTCCAAGGACCGCGTGCTGCACGTGGCCGCACGGCGCGCCGACGCCACGACCGTGGTGGCCCTCCTCCGCCGCCACGCCGACGTGCGGAGCGTCAACATTGCCGACGAGACGCCGCTCGCAAGCGCCCTGTCGTGGTACGCCAAAAAGTTGAGCGCGGCGCGGGACCTCGCCGGCATCATGGTCGGCCGCCCCGACCTCCACCTGCGCGCCGTGGCCGAGGGGCTGCGGCCGCCCCCCCCGCGCCGCGACGGGTTGACACCCGGCGCCGTGAGCGCCGCGATGCGCACGCAACTCGACGGCTGGCAGCGGGTGGTCATTGCGCTGCTCCACGCGGGCGCCGTCACCAAGGGGCTCGGCCGCGACGGCGCGGCGGTGTGCGCGCGCGTCGTCGCGAATTTTCCGTCGCTCGGCCCGCGGCACGCCCTGCGGCTGCTGTGCACCCGGCGGCTCAGGGCCAAGGCCGAGGCGCAGCGGGCTGCCGCGATTGAAAAGCTGGGGTGAGCGCCGGCGTGGGGATGGGGCGAGCGGGAGAAGACACAGAATAGAGAAGAAGAGCAATTGCGTGTGACGCCTGCCCGACCGCGGTCCCGCGCGCGGGCGTCGGCCAGCGACGCGCGCGTGGGGTTGTCGGGCGCCCCCACCCGCGGCGGCAGCCGCCGCGGCGGCGGACGCCGGCGCACCCATTGGTGGGCACCGCCCGCACCAGCGTACCGCGGCTCATCGCGCCGCTCCTCACCCCCTCCCGCCATCGCCACGCGCGCGTCCATGGTCGACGACGGTCATAACCCCCCCCCCCCCCCCCCCCCCCCCCCCCCCCCCCCCCCCCCCCCCCCCCCCCCCCCCCCCC
>Ga0209093_1000228_pt1 | contig 28788 bp, 55 predicted proteins | sample SidtaG_4_FD_187450 | JGI IMG/M metagenome (GOLD analysis project Ga0209093, IMG submission 187450) | Marine algal microbial communities from Sidmouth, United Kingdom - Sidmouth_Male1 metaG (SPAdes) (version 2) | ecosystem: Host-associated > Algae > Red algae > Unclassified | place: Sidmouth...
AGTAACTAACGACACGTCCGAGGGCGCACCCCGACCCCGTCCACCAGCGGGAGGGTCCGGCATGTTGGCCCCACGGCACTCGACTGGTCCCCTATGGATACCAGAGGGAAGAGAACCCAAACGGACACTGCGTAATACCTTTGTCCCCCTCGTTGGGAAGGGCGTGGACTGCACGTTTCCCGTGCGGGTTCCTTCTGGGCCTCCCCCCTTTGGGCCCCAGACGGTGTTGAGTTCCTGTCCGGACTTAAGAGAGAAAACCGCTACACTCCCGTCAGCCGGAGCGGAGGGACGCTACCGTCGCCCATTCTGGGGTCCTACACGAAGGGGCGAATGCGGAAGCAGATTTAAGTACATCATTTGTGCGTCATGTGGGCGTCCGAGGTATACCATGATCCCGAGACGAACAAACTTATGAACGTGGGTTCGGCGTACCACCGCAGTCGCGGGTTGACGTGTACGGTGTGCTTGACACGGGGCGCAACCGTTGGCTGCTACGCGCCGTCGTGTCATAATGTCTACCACTTTTGCTGTCTGCACGGCACGCCCCCCCCGTGGGCCTACCCGGAGGCGAACGGACCATGCATTCGTCACGACAACTACTACGCGGCCTTCTGTTCAGCGCACTCATCGAACGCCAACGACGGCGATTTCATGCAGCAGATGATGGCCGATGCGGAGTTGTCGAACTTGTTGTCCGACCGCGCCGCCGCCGTGGAGAGTGCCCTCCTCCGGAACACCGAACAGGGCCGCGAATGTCCGAGCTTTGACGCCACGGGTCTCCGTCGGAGTGAGACAGAGACGATTTTCTGTGGTGTATGGGGTGTCTCGTGTGTAACGACCGCCACATCCTGGGTGACAGGCATGAGGCGCCCCCAGCGGCGGCTTCTTCTTCCTGACAAGCGGATCTCTTTCAGATACGTACCCCTCCGAGTCCCGCGCACGGCCCTGGGTGTCATCACCCGCGCAATCTGCCGCAGCCCCTGCGGCCGGTCCAGCAGCAGGACTGCAGCGGATGCCGGCGTCAGCATCCGACCGGGAAGCGGAACGCGAGCCGTGGCTGCTGATCGTGGAGAAGTGGGTAGCGGGCCGGGGGCTCTGGCTCCTGCTGCACGTGAGGCTGCTTCCGGTACCGAGGCCGACGAGCGCGACCCAATGTTGCGCACAGGTCTCAGACCGCCCGTGTTTTTCTTCGAAACATGCGGCAGAGTCGTGGGTGGGGTAGCATGCGCTTCAACGGTCGCTACCTGCTGTGCCATTGTCATTTCTCCACACGACCGTCGTGGAATCGGCGCACCACCGGCCGCAGCCGCTGCCGATTGACATGGACGGTCGGGGAGCTGCGCCCCATTCTGATGGCGGCGGAGGAGGCGGCGGATCAAGTAGGGCGGGGCATGCTGCATCGGAAACCGGCAGATGACTTCGGCCAGTACCTGTGGCTGCTCCAGGAGATGAGCTGCGTGACACAAAGAAAGATGAGTAGCCGGGGGAGCAACTTGTGCTTTTGTTCTCTTGCTTTCTTTCGGTTTTCACTGTTTCATGTATTCTCTGCTCGGCCGTCTTTCGCGGCAACGTCCTCCAGTTCCTGAAATCGGCCGTGCCGAAGCGGCTCGCAGGACGAAGCGACGCCTCAGCTCGTGCATCGACACCACCTTAACGACAAACGCGAGCACAGCCACAGCGGAGTCAAAGTAGCGGCGAGAATCTCCTTCGTCGCGGCGGGCTCCACCACCTGCCCCATGCCGGCGCCCGTCACCGCCTGCGTAGTCGTGGAGACGGCCACCGCCTCGCCCGTCGCTGCTCCCGGAATCACCGCCACCCTCGCATGCAACTCCACCACATCCCCGTCGTGGCGACCGCCACCACCCCCCCCGTCCCAGCGAGGACCACCACCTCCCCCGCCATGGAGATCTCCGCCACCTCCTCTGGCGCGGCGCCCGCCACGTCCTCCGCCGTCGTGTCGACTGCGACCAGCTCCACCGTTGTGGCGACCGCCACCGGCTGTCCATTCGTGGCGACCACCACACACTCCACGGTCGCGGCGACGCACTCTGTCTCTTCAATATCGGTGACAGCCACAAACGCCTCCGTCGTGGACACCACCACCACCTCGCGTGTCGCTGCAACCACCACAGTGTCCTCATGAACATGAGGGCGGCTCCCCTCTGCGCCACAGTTGAGCTGAGACCACCACCGCTGCTACCACTGCCACTTGCCGCCGTCACCTCCGCCATTATCCCCCCCCACAACCTGCAGGTCATCCCACCCCCACCCCCCGGTGCCACTACCTCGCTCCCGGCTGCGAGCCGCCGACCGCCGTCGTGCTGGCGGTCGAGTTCCAATGCGCGACCAGCGGCTCACCGCCGTCTGCGGCCACGAAAGAGCGGCGGAGGCTGGTTAGCGGTGTAGCTCGCCTCCGCAGCGGCGGCCGACGCAAAAAACGGCGGCTTGTAGGTGGCCGCCTAGCGGCGGGTGCCGTGGAGCTGCCGCCATCGTGGGGTCAACCACGCAGATGCCACCGCCGGTTCTGGACGCCTTCGTCTTTCTACAGCTGGTGGGTTCGGACCTTCCGCCACGTCTCGACGATCGCCAGCAGCGGCGGAAAATGAGCTCCCGCATGCACCGCAGCACGGCGAAGAGCAGAAGACGAAATGCGGGGCTCGTACCCAAGGAGCGTTTTGAGACCAGCCGGCGGCTCGGACTTACGAGCGTTTCCCAGCGAATCACGAGCCGGGAGTCGCTAAGCCAGAAAAAAGGATTGTTCTCTGTTTTGTGAGGCGTAGCCCCCTACCCATGCCCCCGGCACTGTGCATGCAATCAACTTCCACTCCGCTGCCCCATCGGATAGTTTTCATCCGAGGAATGAAACACCGGGGGATGAATCCAAGTCGTCGCGTGCGCCGGGCTTGAGGACGTCGAGAGCGACAATCAATTTCAAACCCTCACGTTGGCGGCCACTTTTCGCGAACTCGTCTTGTATGGAGAGAATCATGCCACTGAATCGCATGAGATGATCCCCAACGGCCGCTGGAGGGAGCGATCCGATGGAAGCCCCGTGCGAAGGCGCCTTTTGCATGCGAGTACCGGGATTCCTGGGCGATCTCTGGTCAGGTGCGGAAATTTCATCGAGAACTATCCTGGTTGGCGGACAGGGATTGACTCACGTGATCAACCGTGAGCGCCCAGCCACGCAGTCCCGACCGAAACGATGTTCTCAGTGACGGCCGTGCCACAGCTATTTTTTTTTCGTGCCACGGCGCTTCCGTTGCTGTGTCACGGCTCATCCGTCCCGTCACGAAGCTGTCTCCACCACCGCCTCTACAGCGTTTCTGTACGCCTCTCATGTGACTGCGCAAGTACGTGTCTGGTACGTGGTCCGATCTGGGGCGACTGGCATCACTTCAGATTGTTCTCCTAGATTCTTGATCCGAGTCGCCGCTGGTTGCTGGGAAGAAGTGCCTTCAAGACTGTTTTTGCTGGTATTCTCACTATGAAGTCGTCTATGATTCGTCTCCGCCATGTTCCGCTGTGTTGAATTGAAGGTGCTCATCTCGGTTTGATTCGAACGATCAAGGCAGAGAGAACAACGCACCAGAAACAATGAGATGCAACCTATGCAAATTCGATCCCCGGGCAGGCTGGGTGGGGCACACCTCCCGTTGCTGCCCATTGCGCGAAGTGGAATGCCACCGCACCGTGCCGTTGGACATCCCCTTACATGTCAGCGGTCACTTCTTGGCACCGCATTTCGTGCACAGGGCTCAGTGCGACGCCTGCGGCTTCTGTGGGCATACTCGCATGACTCTCAAGTTGGTCTCGACACGGTGGAGGGTGTCTTCGACCGGCCTAGTTGTGTTAGTCCACAATGCTCCAGCCCTCACCCAAACTGATTTTGCGTGCTGTTTGATGTCTGAAGCTGACGTCCGCCTGCGGCTGAGCACGGTGTACTCCGGGGGCAGGTAGTGTGTCGTCTTCATTCGTCATGCTTCTTTTTGTTTTTTCCTGCAAATGCGTCAATTGGCGCCGACAGTGCCTCGTCGCGTCGACATCACGCACGGTGGCGGCACAAGTGACAGGTGATAAAGCTCAACGGCATGCGTCGTAGGTGCAATGGTCTTCCCTCCGCCATCCACCCACCCGTCGATGGGGACAAGGCATCGCGCCGGCGCCTCTACTTCCGCTATGCGGGTGGTCAGTCAGGAAACTAGATTCGAAGTTGGCTCCGGGCTCCTGGTTTGTCCCCGGCAGGGTGACATGCCTCCGTCCGCTCTGGTCTTTAGCTTTGGCAGGAAGTGTTGTCGCGCACGTGTGGTGCGCAAAATGGGGTGGTGTACAACGGGCGTCAGCGCCAGTGCGAGAGTGAGTGGGAAGAAGAAAAGGAGGCTACTGATGGCGGGTAGGGCGGGATGTGCCTCTCACCGTCCTCTCCCACGCCAGCCACCGCGCGTCCGAGGCACTCGAGAGACTCCTTGGCCTTGGATTCGAAGGGGTCCCCCTGCGGCCGCCGTCACCAGCGACGAACTGGTGCTCGCCGAGTTCATCGCAATCCCGACGGGTGCTGCGACACTGGAGTGATGCACGCCAACTGGGTAGGGCTGAGGGGTGCGGCTCTGGGCGCTGCTGGGCTTGTGCTGGTCGGCGCCTACGCGGGCGCCGCATACTTTGCTTTGAGGTGCGGAGGGTATGGCTACTGCAGGGAGAGATGTGCAGCCCGAGTTGCACGCGGTGCAAGCGCAGCTGCTCGCCTCTGTTTCCCTCAGGAGAAAAAAAGATGTCAAAGCTACGGTGGAGGCGGGAACCACCACCCCGCCGCAGCTACGGCATGTGCTTCTGAGAGCATGCGGGAGAGGAGGGGGTGCGGCGAGCAAACGCGGCGGCGGGGGGGAAGAGGGGGTGGACACCGAGCGAGGGGGAACTGCGAGGATACGCCGCGCCATGAGGCATAGCAGCCCCCTGCCTACGTACGCAATGCAGCGTTGTTTTGTGCTGAAGCAGGGCGACTCGGCGCATTGGACAACGTGCCGTCTGTTTCAAGCCAAGGGCGCACAGAAAACCCGAGAACCGCACGGGAAAGAACCACACATGAAAGAGAAACCCAAAAAAGGGTGGTCACGCGCTGACGGAGAACCCAAGTACTGCAAAACGCACGAGCGCACTGCGCGGGCACGGGCTCTGCACCGACGGGGCCACCAGAGCTGAAACTTGCGAGGGTCGTCGTCGCGGCCACCAGCATGGCCCATCTACCAGTTTTCGGCGTCCGTCCCGCCGCCACCCGCGCCGCCGCCCACACCAGCCAAAAAAAAGTGAAGCTGGGGGTCTCTCGCACAGCCGTGCGCAGACTTCGGCTCAACTGCACGGTCCAGAAGGCTCCCCAACCGGCGTGTCATGTTTCAATGGGCACGGCCACCGGCGTGGACACCACCATGCCGTCGTCTTCAGTATTCGTCACAGCTTTCGGCTCTGCCGCCGTGAAGCCGTCCTCCCCTGTCGTTGTCAGAGAGCGGACGGCGAGAGGGAAGAAGAGAAACAGCCGATACGCAATGGATTCCGCAAATACAAGGGCAGCAGAAGCGAATCGTCACCGTCAGTTACAAGGCCACAATACAAGCGATGCAACAAGAAAGTGATGTCACGTGAGGTGACAGCATGACTGGAGCCCCTCACATGCAGCCACTTGCTAGAAGGACGGAGAAGGTGCTTGTAGCACCACCATATATCTCAGCAACACGCACTTGTCACCACGAGCGCGAACATACAGCAGCAACATTCGCGTAAAGGAAAACTAAGAACGGGAACGGGCCGACGGCGAGGTGACGCTGGAGCAACGACGATGAGTGCCTTCTCGGCATCCACGACGCGACCCATCCTAGGCAGGATAGAGGCCATTCACGTTGAGTTGGAGCCAAAGATTGGCCACTGTGTGACCAGGTCTGCTTGGAAATCGCTCATATTGCACATGTTCTGGAAATTCAAACGTCGGAACCCTCCAGATAATGGATAGGAGCGGAGGCTCGGGCGGAAAACGACTTGGACATGCTGAAACGACCAACGACAGACAATAGACCCCGTCACAGTGTCTGGCCAGTAAACACATCCCGCCGAAGTGGTGAGACGCTGTTCCTTTTAATCCAGCTTCGCACTGGTCAACTTAAGAAGAGACCCAGGCAATGGGAGTTGAAATTCGATGGATCGGTTCTCGGGCAACCAAAGTTCATTTGGCTCGACTGACGCCAATGAACAGGCCACTTTATAGCTGACAAACGAAGCAGCAAACACCTTCATCTGCGCATGCTCCACTGCTGTGCTCTCCGTGGAACACGGCAGTCACCAGCCGCTTCGGCTCACTGCCGTGCCGTCCTCGTTTGTCACCAGGCGCGCTTCGCCCTCCTTCCTCTTCTCCGGTCAGGGGCGCGGCCTTACGATAGGCAACGCCCAGCCCCTGGTGCGGGAATGAGTCTACCAAAGCGGCTGACAGCTCGGGCTTGTGCTGCGGCCTTTGTCATGGCTGTGACAGCCGCCGTCGGCAGCTCACCCGGCCTCTCCAGGCCCGCGGTGACATTTTGTCGTCCACGAGTGACGCACGTCGCCGACGGCGGGTGCCGTTTAATGTTCCTCGTACTTTTGACGCTCTGTGTCCGCAGTCGTACAGGCGCAGGCGGCGCCCGCCACCGCGGAGGTCACGCACGGCAGGGCACCCCCGCCTCTTCGACCTCCCTTCCGACCGCACCAGTCCCGCAGCTTCAATATCACGGCCACGAGTCACGTCCTTCTCCGTCTGCTGGTGCTCTTTCTTGTTTCTGGTGCTTTTGGCGCCCTGTTGGCGCAGCCGTAGCGGCGCGAGCGGTGCCCGCAACCGCGGAGGTTGCCCACGCCACGGCACTCACCCCTCTGCGCTCTCTGCCGCGCGGCTGCGCGCCTTCTTGGAGCGAGACCGGGCAGGTGCTCGATTATGTCTGTCCGCCGGAATCACCCAAATCACAACAACAATGACGGCGGTGTCCAGGCCCGCACCGGTTGCCCAGTTGGCGTGCACGCCTGGCCTTCGAACTGAAGCGGCCCTGGCCTCCGTTGGTGTGCAGCAGCCGACTGTCCCCCTAGCATCTGGCAGGGGCGCCACCGGAGAAGCAGAGAGGGACTCGGCAGCGGCCGCCGCTGCTGCATTCATGGCTGAACGGCCGCCGGCTGCCGTTAAGGCGTGTGGGGCGCCACCACCGGCGGACGTGGGAAGTAGGGAGAGCCCCCAGAAGATTTTCAGCTGGCAACGGCAGCGGAGAGAGCAGTCGTGGCGCGCCACCTTTGCAAAGGCGATGAGACGGCCGCGGGGGAGGGTCGGCTGGCGGCGGGCGGCCAGTGGGAAGGGTGGTCGCCGCGGCCGCGGTCGCATTGGGGAGAGGATGCCCCGAGCTTCCCGAAGAGCTGGGAGAGTGCGCCGTAGAAGCACACCACAGCCACCGGCGTCTCTTCTGGAAAAGAGGCTGGTTGTGGAGACTGCGGGACCGCTGGGGGTGTGGGGTTCGACTCCATGGGGAGGCAGGATGCGCCACGGCTGGAGGTGGGCGCGCAGCACTTAGGGTGACATTGGAAGGGAATGGACGCACGAGAAGGCACTGGGTTTTCAACTATCAACTAGAGAGGCGCGCACATCTGACAGTCGCCTGTGCCGCGGAAGCGACTGATCCCTCTACCGTGGACAACTCACGTTCCGAGAAAGACTAAAGGATGCAAATCACACTTGTTCCAATGAAGACAGAAGCCGTAGCAGCTCCTGGGAGACCCGAGAGAACTGGCCAGCCACGTGGCCTGCGGTCAGCATTGACACAGCAGCGGCCATGACGTGGAATGGCTTGTCCATGTAGCGACCGTCCTCAGACACCAGCGCCCGCACGTTCTTCTTGAGCTCAGAGAAGACACCCTCAATCAGCTGCAGATTGGGCGAGTATGGCGGAAGCCGCACGTAACAGATGCCATTCGCCTGTATATAGTCGTCTCCCCGCTCGTCTTGGATGGCGGAAATGTCATAAAGCACCACGCAGGCGTCAGGCTGCATGTCCCACGGAAGGCCGGGGATGTATGTGCTCATCTGCCCTTGAAGGCATTGGAGGAAGAGACGCCAGTCGTCCGACGTCTGCGAGTTTCCGTTTCCGGCGATGACGGTGTGGGACGAAGGCACCCCGTGGTAGAGGCTCAACGCCATCATGGTGCTCGTGCGCTTGAGAGGACGCGCGTCGCGATCACGCGAGACGCACGGCACATTGCAAATGGACCGCCCGTATATGTGGAGCATGTCGCTTCCCTCCGTTTGGGTCTCGTCGACTGGTACCATACAGTGGGGGGGAATATCCCTAGTGAGCTCAGCAGATGTTCGATGTGTGGCGAGGCAGCTCTCGGCATAAAGCCGCTCAACATTTTTACACGTGTATTGGTGGAAGCGCAACACGCGGTAGACCGTGGAGGCGCTCACGTACCGGTGATCGCTGGCAGGGTAATTTAAACTCAAGGCGACGAGTAAATCGATATGATTCCCCAAGAAGGCAGCCGGCCCGGTCTCCACCAACGTAAAGATGGCGCGCGTAAGGTGAGGGTTCCGTATGGCGGCGTTGGCGTGCAGGTTCCGTAGGCGAGGGTCGCGCCACACGGTGCCGTTGTCCTCGCAGTGGCGCATCCACCGCTGCATGGACCGCGGCGCGCAGCCGATGATTTCTGACACTTATACGAAGGGGTAGCCCTCCTCAAGCAGACCAAGGACATGCTGGCGAGTGTCCTCGGAAAACATGTTGACCCCCATGTCCGACTGGACCGGAGAGCTGCCGGGAAGTGCGCGAGCCACCTTTCCAAAGGTTTTCCCGTAGGTGCTAGGACTTGTCGTTGTCTTGGTATCCGTCGCGGTGGCCGTCCTGGTGGCCGTCATGGTGGCCGTCGTAATATATGCCGTCGTGGCCTGTGCCATTGGTGTTGGTGCCGTAGGACGCCGCCGTGGCTGCGAGCACACCGGCTCCCGCGGGCAGCTGACAGAATAGACGTGCAAGGGCGTGAAAATGAAAGCCGGTGCGGCCAGAAAGAGCGGGGAAGGAGGTGGGGAGGCAGTTGGGCGCGCGCGCGCGAGTGCAAGATCACACTGCTTCTCAGGCCGCAAGAACCATGCAGGCAACGATTACATCGACGGAGCCAGAAGGGCGCCAGATGACAAAAAGAGGGGCTGGGCGAGGAGGTTGGCACGAGTGCCACCCAACCGACCGAGCCAGAGGTGTACGTCCACAGACGGATCCGCTGAAGGGGTTCCGAAAGTCACATCCTCGTCACTGTGAGAAAAAACAGCACGGGCGGCCCGCTACGAGAAGAGACTAGTAGTGAGTGTGTGTGCTGGGAGCGAAGCAGGCATTGTTGTGCGGATCGGCGTTGAAAGCGAAACAGCATGGAGCTGGACTTACAAGTCGGGGCGAAATGGATCGGCCCATTGGAATTCGGATGTGCCCCGAAGTCAAAAAAGTCGGTCGATCAATTTTCCGTTCCGCCCTGATGTCTGTCGAGACCGCTGAGCGTGGAGCCGGCGGGCGCACGGAACTGGCCTGGAGGTGACCTGTTGAGATTGCCAGAAAGAATTCCGATGGAACGACCAATGGCAGGCGTCAGGGTCATCGACCACTTTGACAGCTACCTGACAGCACTGCAGGTAAGGGGGATGGGTTTGCCCGCCCATTTTCAGCTCCAGGCAAACATGAACATTCGCACTAAGAACCATTCCGACCCAGAGTGCCGGTGCTCGTACGACTGATTAGAAACCATGGCCTTAGAAAATTCTGGGACGCATGAGTTCGTCCTCCAAACCTCTTGAGCTTTCTGGGGGCTCACCAAGAGGCGTGCATTTCGCACACGGGACAGATGTGCCATCTTCCGGAACGAACTCGGCATCGGCGATGATGATGCATTGGAGGCGGGGGGGGGAGGTACCATGTCATGGTTTCCACAAACAGAGCCTCCCGATTCTCGGCCACAATCCAGCAAAGCACCATAGCACGTACACGTTGCATCGAGATTGCAAGCTACAATTCACTATTGCTGACTTCCAAAAAATGGCGGTTGCAGAGTGGCTGCAATCATTCAACAGCGTACGTGGGCCAACGGAAAGGCTAGGAATCATCTGAGTTCCTTGCAGAGTCTCCCCATGCGGCTCTAGGCAATGGAAAAGCACATCAGGATCTCAAGAAATCTGAAGAAATTTGTTCATCGCATGAGAAACCACAGGTCTGGCCTAGAGCCCTCTCCATGCCCTCTTCAGGCCCAAACAGGCGGCCCAAAAAGCCCAGGAAATCTCATTGTGGGTTGCAAAGGCTCTGCGTGACTCCTGCACGATACGGTGATTGGCTTGTAAGATTACTCGCGGCAACTCTCAGCCAATAGTTCGATCGTGGCCTGTCGAACAGCCAGTCCGACGTCATTTATACGCCCTTTCGTCGGCTTTACCTCCCTTTTCTCTGCAACCGCCATTTTTTAGAGGCTAGCAATCGTAGCAAAGTATGTTAGAGATGTATGTAGATGCACTCTGTGCCAATGATGTCGACCTTTTCCTTTTTTGAAAAGAAGCTATCAGTGCCATGTACACTCAGCACCGAGTTTATCGACAAACACGTCAAAGCCATCCTAACCCGCCTCAAGAATAAGATGTGGCAAGAAAAAGTTGGAAACATCACGCGCGACCAATAGCGAGCGCCCACATTGGCTCGCTTGTTCTTCACCAAGTGGGACCGGTTATGGTAAAACCAACTCGCTAAGGTTCGGTCTTTTCGCCAAGTGCGCGTCGATTGACGAATGGAAGAATGGGTGCTGGCAACCTGTGCAGCCCCCGGTCTTGTGACCATCTCGCCAAACATCCGCCTAAGCGGGCAGAAGTCCGTGTCGGTAGCCCGCGGTGTCGCCCTTGTCAAAACCTGATAAACGCTTCCTGATTCAACTTTTGATCAGGCAGTCTTTCGCAAGAGCATGTTCCGTCTTTCCGAACCATTCCGAGGCCCAATGTTGGCGGCCGTCATGGAAAAGCGGGCCGCACCCAAGACACCAGTTGTATAAACAGAAGAGACCAGTGACGGCCCCTTCGGAGACGTGGACCTGAAAGAGGCACCGTAGCATTTCTACGAGCAAATCCGTGATATTCTACGCACTCACTCGGGCAATTGGGAAGCTGCCATAGGTACAATACATGCCTTTGAGCATGCTATTTTCACACCGGCCGACGCAGTTCCTATACCAACACAGCCGTGCCTAAGGAGGCCGCTCAACAGGCATATCATTGCTGATCACATCAACAAGATGTTGAAGATGAAGCTCAGTGCACCTGATTGCAGTGCATGGGCCAGCCCTGTCGTCATCATACCACAAAAATATGGAAATTCCCGGCTCTCAGTCGAATACCGACGGCTTACCATTACCAATAAGGATGCATATCCACCCCCCCGCATGCAGCATTGTCTGGAATGTTTTGGAGAAGCAAAGGTGTTCACCTCTCTAACCATTACGGCCGGATATTGGTTACATGCCAATGCGCAGCGCCGATCAAAATATTGACCACCTTCACGACTTACGTTGGTATCTACCATTTGTTGTCACGGTCTTTTGGCAAAACCAACGCACCCAGCACGTTTCAATATGCTCTCAACATTTTCCTTCCAGGACTCAAATGACAACTCTGCCTCATGTACTTAGATTATGTCATCATCTGTTCTGCATCAGCAGAACCACATGTCAAAGAAGTATGCGCATTGAGCCAAAGAACGTTTCCTTCCCGACCCAAAAAACACACCTGAAAACCTTCGAGGGGACGTTCAACGTTTATCGACGGTTCAGCAAAGACTTTTTCCAGCGAGCAATACCGCTAAATGCGATGACCCCAGCCGAAGTCCCACCGTACAAGTAAATGACGACAGATGTGGCACTGGCGGCGTTCGACGACCTGCGCCACGCGCTGTTGCACCACCCGCTCTTCCACTGTCTACGGAAACCGGAAATATATATGTCGATGGAGACGTGTGCGCTGACCAACTCGGTTGCACTCTATTTCCAGGGCAACCCGAAGATAATATGTTTCCTGGTGGCTATCGGAGCGGTGGTCTCAGCTCCGAAACGGCGAACGGCTTTCTGACGGGGAGATACACTGGTCCCGATATGCCGGGCCCCGTCGAATACGACGACATCATTGAAGCTCAACAAACGGAAGACTATTGCGTCGAGTTGGCCAAGCGCGTCGCACGCATCACGGAAGGAGTTTCCTCTCGAAACGAAAGTCATCGCCTCGTTTTGCGTGCGCCGTACGGAAACCAAGCGGCTGTCCCGGCGAGCTGAAGTGAGCGTACCCTCTCAGTGGAAAACCACGCCACAATGGTAGCCCGTAGAGGTATGAACTGGATGAACTACACTACGCGGCGTCCGAACTATTGGCCAGATGTGGTCACGGACATCTTCAACACAATAAAAAAGTGTAGGACGTGTACTCTAAACCGGCTGTCGCTTCGGTGCCACCCGTCTCCGCTGAAGGTTTTTCCCTCCACGGAACCGTTAACCGACCAATACGTCAACACCTGTGGGCCCATCCCGGCTACGAAATGTGGTTTTCGCGTCATGCTGGGCAGTACCAAGCGCTTCTCGAAGCTCAATAAGTCTGTCGCCCTTCGGCGTGTCACTGTCGTCGCCTTGGCCTCCGCAATCATCGCTGCATGAGTTGCATGGGACGGTTCATCAGACAGGATCCAACCATACCATGGACCTCAGTTCATGGCGATCTGCTTCATGGCCATAATGAAGGCGCTTGGCACCGAAGCGGTGCGCACCACCGCCTACAACCCACAGAAAAATGATCACGTGTAGAGGTACAACCGTACCATTGCCACACAACTACGACATTAGAGAGCGTCGGGAACTCGAGTGCAGGTCGGTGGCGTGGGTCCGGGACACGTTTCACGCCACTTTACTCCTCGTACTCTCATATGGAACCCCTTTGTGGCTTTCCGGGTCAATCTACCCACGACAAATATCAGTCGATCAAGCCAGCTGTGGCCACACACGTGTCTCTGGTTGTACCACGAGCACTGGCCCCTGCCAACAACGGGCGCTTGCACCACATAATTTCCGTGTCGCTGGAACGCGTATCATCTCGCATCAGGCACGCTGCCTGTGAGATCCGCCACCATGGCTCAGCGTACGGTGTCACCCACCCCTCTCTCACAAATCACTGCCGGCGCCTCTCCACCCAGCGTAAGCACTCTACCCTATATTTCCACGTCCGCGTCTACCGCGGCCGCCCCTGATTCATCGACGGCCGGGGCTCCCCCCCCTCAAATCTTGACGAACGCCCGAGCTCCTGCTGGAGCCACCCTCGCAGACCAGAGCAAGGTGGCCCTCCGTCGGTGAACAGACAAGACGGACTACAAAAGTTCTGAAAGAAGTCTTGGCGGCCAAAGCGTACATGTCTCGTAGGGAATGATGACGGAGAGAATCCAGGTCCGGGCTGAAAACTTGATTGCGTATCCACGTCCTACCTGTATGACGTACCACAAGCATGAAAAGGACCGCTTCAAGCTCCTCGCTAAGTTGTTCGACATGTTGGATAAGAAGCGCGCCACCGCCTCCGGGATGGAGGAGGTCCTAACGCTGATGGATCTGCTTTCGGTGGATGTTGAAGAACAGAAAAAATGAGTGCAGCGAGCGCACCGAGGCCAAGCGGAGGGAACGCACGGCGGCTGAGGAGGATTTGGTCAAGCATGGCGAAGAGGCCCGCTGCTCTGCGATGGCTAATCGGGGCCAGGGCGCGACGTCCGCTAGTTTGAGCGGCCCAGAAGATAGCAGCACCGGCGGCTTGCCGGAGCCGTCGCGTGCGCTTGGTCGCGTACGCTCCACGGACGTGGAAGATACGGAACTCGTGGCTGTGTTGAAAAGCGCACGAAGGAAATTTCGGAGAGAGAGCTCGCGCCGCGAGAGAGCCAGCTTGCACATGACGAGGCGGTGAAGGGGGAGGCGCGTTCCCGGCATGACGCAAAGAGTCATGCTTGTGATGAGCACGAAGCCCGCATCGTAACGGATGCCGCTGCAGCACGTCAAACCTCGCCTTGGATCGGAATTGGGAGCGGTTGTTCACTTATGTATCCAAACATCTATGGTGGATGCTCGCATCTGATGCTCAATTGTGCCGTTGTGTCTTTCGCGGCCGAGACGATGGCGTGACCTGGCTGGTGTGTGTCTTGTTCGTCGACAAGACAGAGAAAAATGATGGTTGTGCTTTTAGATATTAACTCAGTCCTAAACGCGCTGGCTTGGAAATTTGAAGACGTCGGTTGGATTCCGACCCCTGGCATGTACAGAAGCACTGGACTTGTCCGCAGAGTTTTTCCAATGCAACGAAACACAATCCGAACGGAATAGAGCAACTTCATTCCCCCGCGGATCCGTTGATCGTCTGCAAAGTGGGGCACATGATAGACGTGTACTATGACTCGTACTAGTGCAATGTTCGTGTGCTAAGCGCCCGATATTCGCATTGGCGTCAATTCGGAAGTGAACAGGAGCCGAGGCCAAGGGGGGGGGGGCCAACGCACGTCATGTGGCGGGGGTGGGGTCCGGAACGTGGACTACAAGTCCCCCGTGCTATTGCCGGTGGGCTGTACCAGGTGAATCAGTCCAAGTTTGTGGGTTTGTATCCCCTGCTGAAGCAGGCTACAAGTGACGCGACCACAAAGAAACCTGGTGAGTCGTCGTCCTTTCGGGGCGTGTCAGGGCCCGTCTGGACGGGTTGTCGCGCATCAATCTGGGTTGGACCGCCCTGGACTGTCGCAAGCCACCAGCATGCAGCACGCAGAAGCGACAGCCCGGGGGGTCGCACATCACTTACTCTACTGCGACTCCGAAACTTAAGGCTCGCTCCGTGCGCCGGTACCGCCCCCCCCCCCCCCCCCCCCCCCCCCCCCCCCCCCCCCCCCCCTCCCCCCCCCCAGCCGCGCCACGCACACCCTCTCCACGTTTCCCACAGCCAGGAAGTATGACTCTGTTGGACGGCGGTGATCGCCTTTTCTTGAGGCCGCTAGCCACACATTGGCGGCCGAGAATGGGACACATTGACGGTGCGACCGACGGCTTGTCAGCAATCCCCTCTGTTGGTGGTCCGGCCGTCACGCTAAGAAAACGGCTCTGGTGCCCTACTAAGGGGTCTAGTGCCAACACGACCGCCGCCGAATGCTTACTGGTCTTTACCAACGCGCACGCCACAGCCCACCTGGCGCCCCCTCCCACCCACGACATCGCCACAGCCCACACGGATGCCACCTCCGCCAAGGTGTCCTCCTGTTGCACGGTGGCCCGCCCCACCAGCAAGGTGGATCTCGCCGCTCCCAAGGATGCCGCCTCCCCCAATGTCTCCTCCGCCAAGATGGTTGCCGGCGCAGCCTACACGGTGGCCACCGCCGCCCCAAAGGACATCATCTCCCCTATTTTTCCGCCCGGAGTAGGGTTGTCCGCGCAGCAAACACGTTGGTCCCCGCGGCCCCCAAAGACGGATCCTCCCCCAAGGTCTCTCTCCCGCCGTAACCTTTGCCTCTACCGCCAACTCGGCGACCCCCGCCGTCCTCACAGTCGCAGATGACAACACGGTGGTGGCCTTTCGCTCGGTCTCCCCCACCGCCAGAAGGGTGGCGCCCGTCGGTGGCCAGTACAGGTGCCAGCTGTGACACCGCCGCCTGGTCGTGCGCTGGTGCCGTGATCAACACTGGCGCCGCTGGTGGCGCGGAAAAAGCGGGCTTCTTACCAACTGTACGGTTGTTTTGCTTGCTCCAGCCTCTTTTTTCTATCGTTCTCTTGTATGTGTTCCGTACTGCTGCTTATATATTGGAAGAAGAAGTTGTGTGTATGTGAAAATCAAGTAAGGACTGGGCCCGTCTTTGTTGCTCTTGTGCTAGGGTTCGCATTTGTAGTGGATCCTGGCCTCAAAGCTGACGGGGTATAGCCCCTTTGGAAATTTCAGCACAGGATGCGGAGCGAAACATAGGAGAAGCAACACAAACGCCTGGATCACACGGCGCTAAGCGCACCAGAACGACGGAAATATCGCGAACGCAACGCTGATTTTTTCGAAGACGCACGATGAACCCAAAGCATCCACTCATATGCCATCAGAAACAAGACGCAAGACGTGCACAATCCCGACCCCCGGACGCCACCATGGGGGGACCGGTGCCCAATGGGCCACGGTCTCAGGCATGGGCCTCTAGTGGCGCCTGCCCAGCATCCTCGACTACCCCTCCAATGGAAGAGGACCCCCGCCCGTCCTGGGCGGAGGCAGGAAAGTCACCAAGACTTCCGAGATCTCAAACTCTACCTAAGATCAGTACCTCGGGACTTATCCCTAGATTTTTCAATTTCCCGGATAGATTACCTGTGGGATTATATCCCTGGTCGAGACCAGATCTTCGTCCGGCTTGCGCTCGGATTGCGGAATCTTCTACAAGCATGCCGGCCCCTGCAGAAGGCCTGGATTCGGGCACACCCATGCCTTCCTCGGCTGTGTCGGCCCCCTCCAGAGGGGGCCGATCGGGTGCTCGTCACCTCGCGCACCTCTAGAGAGGTCGTTTCGTGTGCGGCACTCGGGCTCCTTGGCCACCCGCCCGTGGGAGGTGTCCCACGCTACCCCCCTATGGAGGTGTTACGTGCGCGGTCGCGACCCGACCCCGGATCATGCCGGCGGGCTGTGTCACTCCTGACAGGGGGTTTCCCCCACATATCCCCCACCTCGGGGCCCGCGCCTCGCGGGACCGGGGGCGGTATCTCGCCACGCGCCTAGGCCACGGGGGAAACCCCTCTTCTTGACTCCTTGTCAGCGAGCCCCTAGGGGCACGCTCCGGGACGCCATACGGGGCGTGGGACGCACGGGTTCCCCGAGCCGGGTCAGCCTCTGGCCAGTCCCATAAGGCGGTCACCGCTATCGGTGTCCAGGGGTGCCGGGTCTCTTGGCGGCAACTTTGTCGTCACCCGTGGGAGACGACTTTGTTGGGTGCGACCGGGGTCTCCCCGCGCCCCGAGTTGCGCGTGTACGCCACCCTAGAGTGAGGTTGCTTTATCTTTCCCGGTTCCCCGCCTCCCGAGGCGGGATGGCGTCTTCTGACGCTCCCGAAGCTGCGGCCACCATGGCGGTCGACCGTGGAGCCCAGGGGGCGGGCGCCCTTCTGGGCTTCGAGGAGGACGTCGACGACGATGTCCTGTCCAATCTCCTGTCGGCCTCTCGGCCGACGCCCGCTGTTGTCGATGAGAAATATGGGCGGTACTCTTGAACCCCCCTGGGGGGTTCATCAGTCGAACAGCGCTTTGAAGCTGTCGACAGCCGTCGAATGACTTCCATATGGACCACCATCCGGGGGATTTACGGTCCCCTTAACGCCGTTCCCGAGGGGACAGTGACGGACATTCTCTTCCTCCGTTGTCGGGAGGACTGGCAGGTGTGCCGAAAGCTTAGGCACTTGGCGGTACGCGACATCTTACCCGAGGTAGGGGACAAGCCCTTCTTCTCCTGGGAGTATTACCCGGGCTCTCCCCCGAAGTTGGGGGAGGTGGACCGTGCCTCTTATGTGCCTTGTGCCATAGGGGAGTGGCCCATCCGCACCTCCTCCACCTCTTCAAGCTGTACGGACAGCGTGAGGTGCGCGACGTTCCTGTGGTACGTCGCAAGGGGGTGTACCCTACCACACAGATGTGGTGGAAGCAGGTTGAGGTGCCCCGCGCCATGGCCGCGCGGGTGCCCCAGATGGTGGCACGCCGGGGGTCTCAACTCATTGGGGAGCCCCTATGGGGTCCCTATCATCTGATGTTGGCGGTCCTCTGGGCAGACGAGGTGGCGGATATCTTCCTTGGAAGCATCCGTCATCAAGGACACATCTGGCGCCGGCCTCTGGCCATATGGTCGGCTTTTGCCGACCTGACGACCGAGCGCTTGTGCTCGGCGGACACTTCGGCCCGGCCTCTTCTTAAGGCCGGTCTGGAGCTCCTCCGACGTATTGACGAGCTGGCGACTGCCTCTTGGCTTCATTGGCTCGGGGGACCCCGACGAGTTTTTCTTTATGTCAAGACTCTGGACGAAGAGGGGACCTTGGTCCTCTCAAAGGGTCTAGGGGACCCCCGTCTCCAGTACGGAAAAGACGGGACACACCTCCACCGCGCCCGAGTCTTGGATCGGGACTTGGCGGACGCTGGGTGGGCCCCAGTTGGCCTCGTGGTGGCTCCAGAGTCCCCATCGGCCCCGGCCGCTACGGCGTCCGCTCCCGCCGCCCTGAGGCCGCCCTTGTGGGGCGCGGTATCGAGCCCGGCTCATGTGCCCCGAATGTCAGGTTGGCATACGCGTGCCCGTCGGGTCTACCCCCTTGAGGGTGGCAGTGGGACGGCGCTTCTTCTTGGGAGACCCGCGGGTCCCCATCTGGCGCCCCTTCCTCTTTTTCTTTGGGGCTCGACCGTATGGCCGGGAAATTGGGACGAGGCGTCCCCAACTGAGCCGACTCCTCATTTGGGGACCCCACGTCCCGCTATCCCGGCCATACGGTCGAGCTTGGGGCGCTCCCCAGGGGCGCTCCCGTCCATCCTCAACAATGGTGTGGACCATACTCTCGATATGGCGCTGGGCCGCGCAACGAGGTGGCCACGATTGTGTCCCTCCCCATGGGGGAGCGGAACGCCGAGCGGCTGTACCATCTGAGTACAGACGAGACGCTCTGCCGTCTCGTGACGGAGGAGTACGGTACCGCCATGGCGCAAACTAGATTGGTCGTGGCCGGATGGTCCCTTCGGCACATGGCCGGCTCTTCGGCCCCGCTTCGAGTGGCGATTTTGAGTGCGGCGCCTCGACGTCCGCCGTCTCCTCCCCCGCCCCACTATGGGGCGGGCTGTAGCTCTTCGGCGCAACTCCTTCATGGGGTAGACTCGGGATGCTCCGCGAGCCCGCCGTTTGTCTCGGCTCCGCAGAGTTATGCCCCCGAGGAGGACCCCAGCCATGGCTATGACCATGGCAATGGTGCCCGTTTCGGGTATTGGTGACGAGGTCACCCTAAGGTGACCAGGTGTCTCATAAGTTTCGTTTCTGCCTTTTCTGCAGCCCGATATCGCCCCTCCCAAGGGGGTGGGCGCTCTCTCTCTTACGATGAACTGGTCTTGTGCCCCGTAGGGAATAAAAAGCTTAGCCCCTCTTCTTGTGCTCTTTTCTTTGCTTGTGACTTGAAGTCACAAGGGTCCCAGAGGCTTGTCTTCCGACTGTGTCAGAAACGAAAACACCTTCTCGCGTCAAGGCGGGGAGCTTGAAACGTTTGCGCAAGCAATATTCACGAATTGCCTCCCTAGGGCGGGAAGAGGCAAATTGCCACGTGGCTTCTTTTTTTGGCAACCCGAACCATCTGACCAGGACATTCCATTGTCCTTCATCATCCAAACAGTGGTTGCCAAATCGCTCGATAACGAATTCAGGGCCCTCCTTTATTTGGTCGCCCACCTGAAGGAGGGCTTGAGCCCTAAGGGCCCTGTTCCACTTGTCATCCCGCACCGGTGGTGCGGGGGCACCAGTGACATGGTCACTGCTCACGGTGCGGAGACCCCCTAGGGCTCTCTACCAGAAACCGATGTCCATCCGCTCGTAGCACCATGTAGGGTCCTTGCGTCCAGAATCCAAGCATTTTTGGGGAACGGGAGTGGATATCCAGATAGACCCAGTCCCCGGCCTTGAGCGTGTTGTTCATTTCCTTCGTGCAGGTGTCGATCGCCCGCTGATACGTGGCCTGGGCTTCACCCAGCTGCCGGCGAACCACCATGGTGAGGGCCTTCAGGTCCTTACCATACTGTTCCTCCGCCGTGGAGGCGTCCTCAGCTCTCTCCTCGGCTTGTCTAAGCCGAGGCATACGCTCCATGCCAATAATATGCAGCCGTCGAGGACTCAAGAGGGCAAAGAGGATTTCCCCAATGCTCGCGTGCACCTACGTATTTTACTCAGTAGGAAGGAGGGACAGACGACTGTCCCAGTCTGTCTGGTGCTCCGCGACATAGCACCGGAGCTGCCGCACCAAACTGCGGCTCTATCGTTCCATCTGCCCGTTGGTCTGCGGGTGGTAGGGAGAGGTATAGCTCGAGGCTATACCGAGCAACTCAATGATGCCCTGGTAATAGACCGAGGCAGACTGCGGCCCGTTCGTAACGACAGAGTCGCAGATGCCATTGGCAGCCATTCAGGCGTCAAAGAACGCTGACGATATCGTCAGCCTTGTCGCATCCCGTAACGGGATGAATCGCGTCAGCTTGGTGAACCGGTCACACATAACCAGTACATGCTTGTGACCACCCCGAGAGGTGGTCAATGGGCCGACCAGGTCCATTGCGAGCCCCGGGAAGGGCTCGAGAGCTGGAAACAGCTTCATTGTATACGTATGCCTCCTCTCGGAGACGCGGTACTTCGTGCACGCGGGGCAGTGCTCGACGTGCTTGTAAACGTCTTCTACCATTGTAGGCCTTTTTTTTTTCTGGCGGAGGGTGTCATACATCCTCCGAGTACCTGGGTGCCCGGCCAGCACCGACTGGTTTTGGTACCGAAAAGGCGCTGCGTCAGCGCCTCCGGGATGACCACTTGGGTCTCCCTCCCGTACACTGAATGTCGGCGTGAGCCCATTCTTCTCTTGAAAGAAAAAGGCTTTCCGATTTCACTTGGGGTCGGGCGGCGACAGAGCATCCAGTTCTTTCGTTCGATTCGGACAGAACGCATCCTCGGCTTGGCCGAGGATTTTCTCTTGGGCCGATAGCGCCCCCGTGGGGGCTTCAGCCGGCGATGCGGCCTCTACGGCGTCACTCGCCCTGGTTTCAATGGCAAGGACGGGGATGTCCTCGTCCAGGGGAGTCTAGTCGAGTCCCTCCGAGGGCAGACGCGATAACGCGTCTGCGACCTTATGGTCCTTACCCGGATTATGCCGGATCTCATACATTTACTCCGATAATCGGAGTCGCCAGCGGTTTATCCGCGCGTTCGGACTCATGTCTGTGAGCATCGATAGGAAGGCGCGGCTATCACACCGGACCATGAACTCTGCTCGCTCGAAGTATGACCTCAAGTAGATCACCGCCCAGACTGCGCCGAGCGTCTCTATCTCGATGGCAAGGTAGTTGTTCTCCGCAGGGAGAAGAGCATGGCTATAGTTGCAGATGGGGTGGTACTCCCCATCTCGTTGTTGTCTCTGTAAGCAACAACCCAGCCGTTTGTAGCTGGCTTCTACATTCATGAGGTAGTGCCCGTCTCTCCTTGGGAGAGCAAGGATGAGGTCGGCTAAAAGCCGTCTTCTTAGCTCTTCGAAAGATTTCGTCTCCCTTTCCATTGGAAAAGGTAGCCTCTTGGGGAGCTTGGTGCTCGTGAAGGCTGTCAAGGGCTTCGATATCTTGGCGAAGTCGGCCACGATGCGAAGATATACGCCGCACATACACAGGAAACTCTTCATCTGGACTTGCGTCTCCGGATACGGGAGGCCTCTCAGTGCTCGGAGATTCTTCTCCAGGACATTTACTCTCCCCGGTCCGATAACATGACCGCGGTACTCCACGTCTTCTTGAAAGAAGTGGCACTCCGCCGCCTTCAAGGTGACCCCTGCCTTTCCTAGGCGTGTCAACACCTCGCCGAGGTGTCGTAAGTGTTCCTCTGGGGAACGTGAGAAGAAGATAACGTTGTCCAGATAAACTAAGCATATCTGCTGCTTGACATCTGCTTGGATCATATCCGTAGCTCTTTGAAAGGTGGCGTGGGCATTCACAGCCCAAAACGGACGCGCACGCACTGTCACGCGCCCGAGGGGCACGTGAACGCCGTCAGGTGTTTAGCGTCCTCGGCTACTGGTACCTGCCAGTAGCCCGCGTCTCAGTCCAGGGTGGAGAAAACCCTGGCATCCTCTAGGGAATCTATGCACTCATCCATCTTAGGAATGGGGTCCGCGTCCTCGACGTTCACCAAGCTCAGGTTTCTGTAATCACTACAGAAGCGTACCGAGCCATCAGGCTTCGGCACAATGACAACTGGGCTAGCCCATTTCCCAGTGGGGGGTTTGATGACCCCCATCGAGCGAATGCGCTCGACCTCGGCTTTCTCTCTCTCCTGGGAAAAGGTCCCATCCTTGTAGTGGTATTGCCTCATCGGGACAACTCCGGGATTCAGGCAAATGCGGTGTTCTACCCCGCGTATCAACCCCAGGCTGCCCCCACAGAGGGGGGCATGTTTCTTGAAGAGACGCTTAAGGGCCCCGGACCATTCCACGGGTACCAAAGGCATGTCGGACTTATGGAGCGGCGCGCCACTCCAATTGATGACGGGGTTGTGAGATCCAAGCACCTCTGTCGCAGCTCCCTCGCGTCACGCCACTGTCCACGTCTTCAGGACACGGCCCATCGCCGTGTTCAATGCCGACGTGTACTTGGGCTGCGCGGAAAGGGCCGAGTCCACGTGCAAGTTGGTCAACGCTCGATCTGTTGCTAGCCCCCCATCCGCAGCAACTCTCGGAGGTGAAGGGACAGACGTGACGCCCAGCATGCGTCGCGTGAGACACAGACCCGCCAGCGATGCGCGCCAAAGCGCTCGACGCGCCACCGTCCATCTCCACGGCGGCGGTCGCTTTCTCCGTCCTTTTTCTTCGCAAGCAGAAGGCTCCCTCATGCCCTGTGCTGTTTACAAGGGCCGCCCGACCGGTTTGAACGGAGTGCACGTCGTGTTCCCCGTCACCGACTGAGCTAATCGCCGCTAAACGCCTGTTCCACGAAGATCACTGGTTCTTCAGCGGCACGACCGTGAAAGGCAGCCACGCCATGAGCAAGAGTACACGCGCTTGCATCTCGACCGTGTCCAGTTTCCGACACACTAAATATGAGGGACCGCTGTCCGACACAGGTTCAATAACCGAGAATGCAATGAGGCTCTTCCTCTCACACTTCGAGCATGCGGCGCTGCGCGTTGTGAAAATAGCCTTTTTGCACACACAGTGGTGTACAGGCTTATTTATTTCGTAACAGTGTGGAGAATCATGGTCCTACATTGCGCTTCAGCTGTTCCCTACAAAAAAGCTAAATCGAACTGACAAGAAGCATCATCACTGTAGCATATCGTCGCCGGTCATTGGCAAATTACCGATGGTAGCCCCCATGATTGGCCGATTCCACGTGCGGTTTGGCTTGTGGCAGGTCTTGTGGGGGGTTACTTCCGTATTTCATATTTTTCACTTCTTGCTTGCCTGTCTTGTCTGTATGCCGCCGCTCATTCAGATCGGCTGTTCTATTGCTGACCTCCAAAAAATGGCGGTTGCAGGGTGGTTGCAATCATTCAACAGCGTACGTGAACCAATGGAAAGGCTAGGAATCATCTGAGTTCCTTACAGAGTCTCCCCATGCAGCTCTGCGCACTGGAAACGCACCTTAGGATCTCAAGAGATCTGAAAAAATTTGTTGATCTCATGAGAAATCACAGGTCTGGCCCAGAACCCTCTCCATGCCCTCTTCAGGCCCAAACAGGCGGCCCAAAAAGCCCAGGAAATCTCATTGTGGGTTGCAAAGGCTCTGCGTGACTCCTGCACGATACGGTGATTGGCTTGTAAGATTACTCGCGGCAACTCTCAGCCAATAGTTCGATCGTGGCCTGTCGAACAGCCAGTCCGACGTCATTTATACGCCCTTTCGTCGGCTCTGCCTCCCTTCTCTCTGCAACCGCCATTTTTTGGCGGTTAGCAATAGGACGACGGATCGAATAGTGCCCTTAATCCACGGCGGACCCGAGTGTTGCAATCGTCGGCACCACCCGGCCCCCCATCGGATGACCTTCGACAAAGGGCGCTTCTTCCTCGCCTTTAAGACGATAGAACTCTCTCTAGTGCTTGGCTACGGTCGCTCACACTACACCGGTAATTGGACTGACGTTAGGAATACCACATTTGGTGGAGCAGCAGGGGATCGATCCCTGGACCTCGCACATGCGAATCCCGATTAGGGACCGTACACATATGTGTCGCTCAAAGCGCTGCAGTCGACCGCGATTCTTGATGATTCTGACTCGTCCGACCAGCCCAATGGGTTTCTCATACCTCCAGTACAGGACCCTGACTCAGACATTCGTCGCCTTGTAGCAACCAATGAGGAAGCCACCATAGTCATCCCCGAATGGATCAACAAAAGTGGGTACGCTAACGCCATGCGAGCGTGTTTTGAGTAAGAAGTACTCTTACCACCCCAAGAAAGAGACGCGACTCTCACACCCTGGGCCATGCTGGCCTGCAACTTCCTTTATGGGTCCGATGACTAACAGAATATCTGGGACGCGCGCAACGACATGTCAAACGACAGACACAAGATCGACAAAAAAAACCATCGCAACAAGGGCATTTGGCCAAAGCCCCCCCCCCCAACGTGAGCACCAGAACCGCGCACTTTGAAAGTGCCGTTCAACTCTCCTCTTCGTCACCACGGCGCCACCCGTCACTGGTCCTCGACTCCTGCGAGACGCTACGCGCACGCGGGTTGCGGGCCGTCGGCGGCGCCCGCGACCGGCCCCCGCCCGCGTGCGCACGACGCCCCAGGATACTCTTTGCGTTAAAGCGCGTCGGCTCAGTCTCAGCCTCCGGCTGAGCAGCCTCCAGGTGCTGAGCAAAGCGCTGGAAGTTCGCCTCCCCATCCACGACGCGATCCGTAGATTTTCCAATAATTGACAAGGCGGACTCCACGCGTAGCCTATCTGCGCGCTCGACAGCGCGGGGCAGGCTGGTGATCTGGTCAACTCAGGCGTTAGCCACCGCCGCTAGCGCTGCCATCCGGGGCGCGGGAAGACGCACCTCGCGCACACGCGCCGTCCTCAGTAGGGAAACCGCCGCTGGTGAAGAAGCACGCGTCGGCCATATGGAATACACTCCGCGAGGAGGTGACCGCGACCGCGAGCGAGCAGGCTGCCGGAAACACGGGCGGTGCCGACCCCCGAGTTCACCACCAGCTGCGCCAGCATCGCGGTGAGACGTCCAACGAGAAGGACGCCACACCCCGATGTGAGTAAACGTCGCCAACGCCGTCGGGACGGGCGCGTCCGGGTCCGGCGCCCAGTCGAAGCCGACACAGGGGTGTCGAAGGCAAGAGCCATACTCATTGGTCGCGTCGACCATAACTCGAACCTGCCGAGCATGGCCTAAGTTGGCGTTGCGGCGGGAAACGTCGTTTAGGAACACCGCCCAAGGAAACTCATCCACGGCCCGGCGCATATTGCCGCTCATGGAAGACTCCGCCTCGCCGTCGGGCCCGTCCTTGAGCATGGACGTATCCAACGCGTTAAAATGACGAAGAACCATCGCGTCCAAACGGATGAAGATGTTGTCCACCCGACGGGTGTGAAACCACACCGCAACTCAGTTGCAATAGTACTCGGAGTACACCACAAGCCAAACCGATCTATACACGTTCCGCAACCAGTCCGCTAGGTATGACACCGCCAAGGGGGTCTCCACCCACAGGTCCGTGAAGGGCTCCCAGTCCGGGATACGCGGAAGCCAACGGGACAGTGCGAACAACCGCGGATCATGGAGGAGTCCAGCTGCCCACGCGGTGGGCATGAGCCCGCGACTGCGAAAAACCGCGTGTCGGCGGCACGATGGTGCTCGGCCGGAAACATCGGCAACCGAAAGGGGGTCGGCAACTCGCTCATGCGAGGACAGCCAACCACATCGACTACGTTGCTCTCGTTGTTTCCAACCAGCGCTAGCTGGTTGAGGTACTTCTCGATTCCGGAGTCGAGGCCAAATGGCACCGACAGGTCCGTCGCCAAAGAGCGCGGAAGGAACACGGCCTTGGGCCAATTACGCAGTAGGCGACAAAACGAATTGGCCACCGCCTCGAAGGTCTCCCTCCTCTTCACAGGTAACAGCAACGCGTTGGTGTACACCAAACGGTGGAACCGGTTCAGAGGCACGTGGTAGCCCACCAGCTCATTCCAAAACGAAATATCCTGGTAAGCGCGACGCTGGGGTCCCTGCTTACCGAATTCAGGGTCCCCAAGGACCTCGGCCACGTGGTCGCCGGAATGGTCCGGCGACCCGGATTCTTACATCACATCATTGACCCCGGCAGCGACTCGTACCGCGCGTGCACCAGCAGCGTGTGAACAAGAGCACGGTTGCCAACGCAAGCGTCGTATAGGCCTGGGTCGGAAATCACGAGTACCCCATCGACAACCTCAACACGTAGCGGGTGCGAATAGAACAAGCCGTACGGCCGAAACTGACGCAGGTGCGGAGGATCCGTGAAGCGATCCACACCAGCCGCAACAGCCGCGTCGGCCTGAGCCGCATATCCAACGCCGCGTCGGCGACATCATCCCGATCCAGCTCCATAGCGGCATGGTCCGCCAGGTCGACGGACGTCACGGGCGTTGACCCCTCTCGCCGCCGCCGAGAGTGCCGCCCTTGCTGCCGCCGCCGAGCGTGCCGCCATTTTCGCCGCCGAAGAGCGTGCCGCCCTTGCCGCCGCTGCCGAGCGCCTGACCGCCTCCCTCCAGCCCTGAGGTTATCACCTCGCGGCGGCGCACCCCAACTCAAGCAAGGCCGAGCGGCGGAAACATGTGCACGTGCACGAGGACGCGGGAAGGCCCCGCGCCGATCAGCTGAAGCGCCAGCAGCTCACGCTCAGCCCTGACTGAACAGGCAGTTGGTAAGAAACGCCCAGCCCCACTCAGCCGGCCGCGTCCAGGCTTGAGCCTCTTCGTCGAGGTAGCAAACTCCGCTGAAGACGACAGGCCCCACACGGACGGCTAAACCGCCAGCAGCGCACGCTCGGCCCGGTGTGAACCAGCTTTGAGGTGGAGACCTCCTGACACACTCAGCAGGCCGCGTCCAGGCTTGCACCTCGATGTCGGGGTAAAACTCCCTGGCGAAGAAAGCACGAAGCGGTGCTGACGAGGACAGCTCAGCTTGCGCTAGCCGGTTCGCCGCCGAACCTGGCATTTATACTCGCCCTGCGGTCGGAGCACGCGCGCAAGCACCAGTCGCCTACCGTCTGGGTGAGTACACCCAGGCACCAGCCCCGACGTGACCCCGAGCGCAGGCTACCGGCCACACGCACCCGCGTGCAAGTCGTCGGCCCGCCACGGTCGCCACCGATCAACCGCCACTCGCAACGGGACTGGATCGGCGCCCCTTCACGGCTCACAGCACAGGAGGGGATTCGCCCACTCCGAACCACACGACATTGCGACCACCCAATCGAGTGCCGCCATCATTGCATCTCGCTGGGACGGCTCGAAACTCGCATTTGAAAAATGTAGCATATCCTCGCCGGTTTTCGTCAAACTGCCGGCTGTAGCCCCCTTGACTGGCCGCTTCCACGTACTCGTGCGATTTGGCTTGAGGCACTTTCTTTTAGGGGCTACTTCCGCAAGACATATTATCACTTCTTGCTTTCCTGTCTTGTCTGTATGCCGGCGCTCATTAAGATCGGCTGCTCTCGGACTATCGAACGACTAGTGCCCTTATTCATCCGCGGGCCCTGGTGTTGCAGTCGTCGGTACCACCCGGCCCCCCATCAGATGTGCTTCGACAAAGGGCCCTTCTTTTTCGCCTCTACGGCGATAGAACTCTCTCTATTACTTGGCTACAGTCGCTCATAATACACCGGCAATTGGACTGGCGATGTTAATACCACAATCCCTGTGACAACTGCCGAGAGATGGTGTCATGAGAAATGCTCACACAGGTTCTAGTCACAACAACGGCCGAAAAAGCACATTCAGCAGCTCTCCGAGAAAACAAAGGACGCGTAATGTTTCGTTTGGAGGTCCCCATGACGAAAGGGCTCGCTAAATCAGTCGATGTGCGTTCTGTTCGAGCAGGGAGAGACACGCAGGCGAGGGACATAAGGCCGGGCGAGAACTGGCGACAGAACGTAGGCGGGGATCTTGTCGTGCTGGTGATACGAACCGAAGCTAGACCTTTTGAACTTGATATCCTGGCGGAGAGAGTGACTCGAACTTATCAACGCCTTGCAGTACTTGGTCTCCGCGAAAGACGCACAAAGCCCGAAATCTTTCGAAATTACGTTTCATGTTTTTCATGATACACTGCAACTTTGCACTCTGCATCCGCTCTTGTTTGGAGGTGAGCAATGGGCCGAATTTCGAACATCGTCGGCAGTTCCTCCAATACGCATAATTTCCCACTTGCAGGCGACTCTTGTGCGACACAGTTGGGTGCCTCATTAAATATGCTGCCGTTGACTTGGAATGGAAGGTCGGAGATCTCGTGACACCATTTCTCTCGTTGGTTGGCGCATGCCCTTACCACACAAATGATAGTCAATATCATACTCCCACATCCGAGCTTGGATTTCACTAAAAGAAAGAAAATGACGACTGCAGGAGGGGCCAAGTCCACCCCGGACTCAGGCGAGATCTCCGTGAGCATCGAATTGTGAGGCACGCACTGGCCTGGCCGCAGCTTCCGAGTTTGATCGAAGTGCAAAACCCTGTGCGGATGACCGGCAATCCTGCAACAAAAGTTGATTGCTGATTTGCTCGCGTTAGCCGGTAACGCAGAGCTTCCCAAATGAGGCAGTGATCACTCCGAGAGTACCTGAGCGGCGTGCGATTGGCATTAAAGTGAGGGAACTGCGTTATTCCCCACACCGACAGGCTCCTCTCGAGCGTTGTCCTCTTCTCCCTTTCTCGCCTCCGCCGTCGATCCCCCGCCCACCCCCCCCCCTATTTGATCTCGCGGCCGCTGACCCCCCTTCGCATCCCCCCTCGTCGCA
>Ga0209093_1000230_pt1 | contig 28764 bp, 42 predicted proteins | sample SidtaG_4_FD_187450 | JGI IMG/M metagenome (GOLD analysis project Ga0209093, IMG submission 187450) | Marine algal microbial communities from Sidmouth, United Kingdom - Sidmouth_Male1 metaG (SPAdes) (version 2) | ecosystem: Host-associated > Algae > Red algae > Unclassified | place: Sidmouth...
GTCCGCGTCGAGGCGCGGGGCGGCGGCGGCGGCCGCCGCCGCCGCCGCCGCCGCCGCCTGCCGCTCCGCGGCGGCGGCGAGCGCCGCGTCGGCCGACGCCCGCAGCGCCGCCTCGGCGCGGTCGGCCACGTGCGTGGCGAGCCACGCGGCGGGGCCGCCGCCCGCGCGCCAGTGGGCGGCGAGCGCGGCGCCAATGGCCGACGCGTCGAGCGCGCGGTCGGGGTGGCGGAGGGCGGCCGCCACGGCGGCCGCGCCGCCAGCGGTGGGGGGGAAGGTCACCCGAGCAAAGGCGCCGCGGCCGTCGCGGAGGGGGCCCACCACGATCCGCCCCCCGTCGGGGCGGTGGGTGGTGGTGGTGGCGGCGGCGGCGGCGGCGGCGCCATCGTTGCCGTCGCCGTCGGCGCCCGGGGGGTCGGGCAGTCGCACCAGGCGGGAGACGTCGAGGGCGGTAAAGTTGGGGGGTAGGTTGGCGATGAAGAGGGCGGCGGGGGGGGGGGTGGCCCCCGCGGGGGGGCCCCCGCCGCCGCCGCCCGCGTCGGCCGACGAGACGTGCCGCCGGAGGTAGAGGACGTGGGTCGCGGCGGGGACACCAGGAACGGGGGGGAGAGGTATAGGGTAGGGGACAAAGCCGTTGGAGGGAGGGGGGTCTGTGGGAGAGGACTCCATGGCGGTTTTGCCTGTAGGGGTGGAGGAAACGGAAGAGGGGGGTGGAGCGGCGGGCAAGACAAGACTCGTGGTGTGGCCGAAGTGGTGACGACCACCGCCGTCGGTCGCCCCCATGCTTGATGAATGGACTTGATCCGACACGAAGAGTTGCAGTATATCGGAGAGTTTAAGTACTGCATTCGTCGCCCAAATGTCAACCTGCAATTCTCTCTCAATTGATGGGACTCGCTCATCTTTCACTTTTTTCTTTTTTTCAGAGCAGCTGTCCCGACCGTCGTCGCTCCTCCTGGGGCCGCCCCCGTCCGGCCGTCGCGCCATTGCCGGCGGCCTCGCCCGACCCCCCCACGCCCCGCGTCCACGACAGCGCCGGTCGGGGACGCGGCGGCGCCGCCCTTGTTGTGAGACACCCCACACGGACACGCCGCCCGCGCGCCGTGTGTCCGCGCACATGCACGCCGTCCGCGTGCTTGTGCATGCTAGATAGATGATAAAGGAATGCCTCCTCTTCTCCACTTCTCCGGGGCTAGTCCCCGCTGCAGTCAGCTATATCATCTCAAGGCGGTGCCCGCAGCTCTCGGTCGGACCCCTCTCCCCGCTGCTCTCACTCACCCCTCCTCGGCTCTTGCCCCGTCCTGAACTTGCCTCTCGTCCAGCCGCGCGCCGTAGCGCCGACCGACAGATTCCCTCGCCTGCTCCCGCACCGCCAGGTTGGGCTACCTGCGTCCCTCGGCCCACCACGCACACCTCTCCCTCCGTGTCAGCACTCATGCTGCGCGGGTCCTCTCCTCGCATCCTGGTCCCGGTCGCTCGTACCACCGGCTGACACGAGGCCAGGGGGCGCACGTTGTACTTGCTCCCCCTCCCCGGTACTTGTCCGACAACAGCCCCTGCGGCGCCACGCCACGCATGCGCCGTACCCCCGAGGGCGCCCGAACCGTGCGACGGGCCGGGGCTGCCGATGCCCACGGGCGCCTCGGCAGCGTCGCGCGGGCGTCCATGACACTTGGGGCTCCCGCGTGACGTGGGCGCTTGGCACGGACCGCGGGGGGGTGGGCTCGGCGACGGGCCGGGGGGGGGGATGGGGCGGCATGGGGCCGCCGCTGCACCCGCCCGTCTTCGCCGACCGGCGGTCGTGCGGGCGGCGTGCCGCCGCCCGCCGCGCCCGCCGCCGCCCGTGAGTGGGGCTGTCGCCTGTTGCCGCCCACCGCACGAGCTACGGCCCAGCGGAGGGGATTCTGCCTGCTGCTGCTGCCGTGGCTGCGCCGTAGCGCCGCCAGAGGCGCGCATTGGTGCCGACGGGTAGGTGATTAAGCCGCCGCCCGAGCGGCCAACACTGACAGTGCAGGCCTTCACACTCGTCAGCCATCTTGTTGTTTTTGTCACGCAGGTCTGATTCTGGAAAGCCACGTTGGAAGCACACATCTATTTTCCTTTCCTCCCTTTCTCGCTCGTGCGCGTGTGCTCACCTGCACGCGAGCCGTTCACGCGGGGGGGGGGCAACCACAAGGGGACGCACGCACTGGGAGGGGGGATGGTGGCTGCAGGAGACGAGCGGCGAGCAGGCGCTCCCGCCGCACCGCGCCAACCACCCCCGTGTCCGCCGTCCGACGTCGGTCCTTTCCCGACGCGTTGCGCGGCGTGCCGCCTTGCAAGTGCACCGCGCCGCCACCGCTGACGCCAACGTAGACGCGACGCCGCTCGCAGCGTACCGTGCGCCGGGCGGCTGTCAAGTGGCCACCATCGCTCGGACGACTGTACCCGCCTCGTCACATTGTACGCGGACAGCGCGACGGGGTCTGGTCGCCCTACGGAAAAATCCGGAGTCAAAAACCGGCATACTCCTATCTAGAACTATGCCGGTTTCCTAAAGTTTGGGACGCACCTCAGGGCCCTTCAGTGGACCCAGGTATTCCGGAAAAAACCGGCATCAGTGAGACAATGACCGATGTCTCAGACCGCCTCACGGAAAAAAACCGGCATGACTCATGCCTAGATATGGCTGCTCTTCTGGGTTTGAACATTACATCGCCAGGATGAAAAGGCAAGCTGCAACGTGCTAAAATACGATTGGTCAATACGAAGTGCCCCTCTCAGAGAGGCCGTAAACGAAGAAACAGGGGACGTCCCCAGTTTCAGCATCTACGACCCCTGTGAGGGGGGTGACACCCCTACCAATTTCTGCCTGTGAGGGCTCTTTGAGAGGGGTGCCTGACGATCCAGGATGAGCCGTGGGCGGTGACTGGATCCGACGGATCGCGTTCTGCGCGCGCGTCGTTGCGCCCGTCGTCCGCAGGAGATTCTAAATGCGCCCAGGTGGCCGTTGCCTTGTTCCAGTGGTGGGACTATCAAGGCGAGGGAAAATAAAGACCGGACGTACGTTCTGTCGTACGGCAGTTGCACGGGTCATTTCATGGTCAGGGCAGAGGGGGGCGGGCGTGGGGGGAAGGGGGGAGGCGTGTACGTCCCGATCACACGAAGGGAACGACGCTCATCCTCCCCCCCTGTCCATCGATGTCCGCTGTTGGTCACCCCTGTGTCATCCCCGCTTATATTCTTTCGTTCTTTTTTCTGCGAAAACAGGGCAACCATAGCAGACAATGTCGTCGCATTCCGCGGTACAGTGTGTCAATGGCATGCAGAGCCCGAATATCCGGTCGAAATGCGGATCCGACCACATCCCGCGCTCGGGCAGTACCGTGTACTCAGAAGCAGGTTTCGTCCAGCTAAATTTTGTGTGGGAAGAGTGGATGCTTGTGCGGGAACTGTTCCTGCAAGGTATTACATAGTGCAAGAAAAAAGGCCAAAGAACACATCAAACGGACAAGCAGAGCCAGAGTAATGCTCGATTGTCTCCCGACTGCCCGACACCCGCATGAGCAGAAAGGGTTGGGAGGGTCTTCCAGCGTTAGGGAACGCTTCAAGCAGGTCCCCCTACATGTTTCCACACAAGTGGGACGCGAAGAGACAGATTCTGAAGTCTGTTCATGAATCGGATGTTGACCTTCAGCAGTGTGCATCGCTTCTGTGTCTATCGGAGAAGGCTTGACGTCACCTCGTTGCATGTCAATTTTCTCGAAATGAGCTTTAAACCAGAGCATCCACACCGTCCCATCAATGTCAATGAGAGAGGATGACCTTTTCCACGTTAAATCCGCTTGACGCTTTTTGTGCGGGATCTCACATCTCCCCTTGTGACTAATGAGCAGGCGTACTCGACGGAGGAGCCAATCCAGGGCCGCCGCTCGCTGGAAAACCCAGAATAGCAGGAACGCTGGGTCTTAACTTTGGAATAGAGGGGTCTGGAAAACCCAAATCGCATTACAGGCTCTGGAACGTGTTTCCCAGAGGAGGGTGCCTTGCAGCATGCAATTTGGCCGATCGCTGGATTGCTGAGCAGCCACCGGGGGACAACTTGAGTCGATTGCAGATGATCACATGCGGATTCATGACGATTGTACACTCGCGGAAGTCGATCTGCACTCTAATCCTCGACGGCCTTCCTAACTCAAGGCTGCGCGACAACGATCGGGCTTAGTATAGAAATTTGACGTTGTGACGTGAATCAAATGCACACCGATGGCCGAGATGGTCTCCAGTCATCCCACTGTACTGGGTGGGAGCACTGAGAGCGAGGGGCGGCGGAGCGGGCGGCCGGAGGGACCCCCCGTGGCGGCCACAATAGCGCCGCGCGGCGGCGTCGCAAGCGGTCTGCCGCCAAGCGCGCCCGCGCCGCCCACGCGTCGGGTGCGCGGGAGACCCCGCCGCCGGCGGCCGCGCGGCTGCCGCCACCCCAGCCGTTCCTACCGGCGCCTCCGGACCGGCGACGGCGAAGCCGCCACGGCCGCCGTCGCCGCCCAACTTCTGGGCCGCGGACGGGGGCTGGGCGTCCCCCGACGGGCTGGCAATGGCGACCGTTTCCTCCGCAAACGCCACCGCCGCCCTGTTTGGCCCCTGTCAAGCGTACGTGAGTGCCATGGAGTGGTCGGGCCGAGCCACCTCGCGCACGCCGGGCGGCGGCGGCGGAGGTGGGGGTTCCGTTACGGAGACGTAGCCGCGGAAGCCGTCTGCGCGCCCGCACGGAGTGGTTGCTGCCGGCCGCAGCGCGGACGGTGGGGTGGATGACGCGGATGCGCCCGCAGGCGGCTTGGCCGACGCGGCAGAACAGGAGCAGGTCTTCAACTCGCTACCTCAGCAGCCGCCGTCGACGGAGAGCTCGGAAGTGTCGAGGGGGGCGGCGCTAGCGACAGAGGCGGCGGCGGCTACTGTGGCAGCGGCAGCATCAGGGACGGCGCTTGCGGAAGATGCGAACGGCGCGAAGCCAACGGAGGCCGACCGTGCGCGCCACGGGCGACGGCTTTCTCACGCAGACTGGTCGGCCCCGGCAACGGACCGGTCCCCCCCACCGGTCACCGGCACCACACCCAAGAGCCGACACCCCCCGCCGCCGCCCGTGGCGCCGCGCCGCCCGCTGTAGCGGGCACCCCCGACACGAGCGACACGGGCGGGTCGGCTGCGTCGCCCGCCGCCGCCGCCGCCGCCGCCGCCGCCCACGGCGACTGCGAAAGTCCCTACGATGATGGCGGGGAGGCGGCGTCGGCGGCGGCGGCGGCGGCGGCGTCGGCGGCGTCGGCGGCGCCTTGGCCGCCCTCGCCCGCCTGTCGCCGGCGCGCGAAGCCGATCACAACGCGGAAATCGCGGCCTTGCACGCGGGATACGCGGTTCGTCGGCGGCCGGCGGGCAACCCGCCCGCCCCGCGCCGCTCGCCGCGGCATGCCGCCCAGAAATTGGAGCTTGGATGATTCCCCCCGCCGGCGGTGGCCGCTCGACACCGGTCGGGGGTGGTGGGGATGGCGGACCAGGGGAGCGGACGTCGCCGCACCCGCAACCGCTGCTTGAGCGGTACGTGACCGAAGCGGGCGAGCTCGGTGCGACCGCCGCGCGTGAATGCCGTCGCCGCAGCCCCCACTCCCCACGCTGGCGTACACCTGCAAATATTTGGTAGTGTTTGTACAGTTGGTGATGCGGAGATGATGGGCGGCGGTCAGAACGCGGCGGCGATGGCAGGGGGGGATCTTGCTTTTCATGAGGCGCTAGGGTGGCGGTGGTGGCGGGCAGGATCGTGCTGCCCGTTTACCATTCGGCATCCTCACGAGTCGCACGCTGCGCCGCCACGCTGGGCGGCGCCCGCGCCGCCCAGAACGCGGCGCCGTCGAACGCACAGAACTAAATTAAAGTAGATAATGTGGACGCACGCCCTGCAGGGAGCAACCGCCAAACACCGACGCACCGACGCGCTGCGACGCTGCGGAATTGTATTTTCGTCGACCATATCGCACGTGTGCCTACGAAAACATCTGTAACGCACACACGGACACTGTTGAGGTTCAGCACCGACGTCGCCCCAAACGGAACGCCGCAGTGCGCACACCAGGTGCCGGGGGCCACCCAGGTGCGGCGCTGCAGGGAAATACTGATCATTTTGTATTGGCATCGAGATGGTTTATTGTGTTGGCGGCCCACACTTTCTAGCAGGCGGTCATGCAGTGCTGGGTACGATGCGCAAAGAGAAGGGAAAAGTGATATGTGAACATGGAGTGACTGCGTTATGTCGCGTATCGTGTGCGGGGCTGTGTGCAGCTGCTGTCCCTGTACTCAGACACTACCGCACACGAGGACCAGCGAGGGCGGCGGCGGGACGCGCGTCCGACACGATTCTGGCACTTGCGGCGCAGGAGCTGCGCGCTAGTCGTAGGCAAAACAGGCGAACTTGCTCATCGAATCACACCTGCAAGTCAAACATCAAAAATCAATCACATCGCCGGCCTACGTGTGACATGGATCAGGCAACAACAACGGGGGTGGGATGCGTGTGACCGCGAGCCACACCGCGAGCCACACCATCCCCGATGAACACTAAAAGAACACAAGGGTATTCAGCCGTGTACAAGTGAAAATGAAACGAGTAAAGGGCATGAAGAGGACACATGCAGGGGACTACAAAAAACGAAAGAGAAGCGACCACACACGAAGCCTATCAAAAGCGAGAGTGGGGACCAGATCTACACCTACGGAAGGACAGGACAACGAGCACGCAAGGAAGGCCTATCAGGAGCACAGCCGCTGCACAGGCAGTTTGAAAGAGGAAGACAAACCACCGACTCAGCTCCAAAGCGAGAGGCGAGCTGCCGATTGATGCAGCCGCTCGATTGCAGAAAGGAGTGCGTGTCAAAAACCAATTCGGGGTCCACTTTGGAATCGGCCTTGAGCATGTCGACCAGACGCATCGGCCAGCCGTCCTGCTCGATGTCGGCGACAATTTTCAGAGGCATGACATTGTAGAAGGTCTCGCTGGTGTCAACGACAAGAAGTCCTTCGTGGAGCATTTCTTCAACGGCTTCATGCACTGCAGCAGGGCCCGCCGCTCCGCGGTACAAAAATGGGACGGAACAGCAAATAGCGCGTACGTCGAACCTCGCCATTGGCACTCTGTGTGACGAGCGCCGACCGAACTGCGGAAAAATGTTCCCCCGCCAGAGCGACAGCGCATCGTTTGAGAGTTCTTCATTGCCGTCGAAAGTGTTCTTTCCTGGCGGCACGGAAATACGGCATGGCACGGCTCTTCCAGCCCTGCTGTTACCTAGACGCTGAAGCGCGCCCAGCGCATGGCTGACCTGCTTGGGCCCGTCGCATGCTTCCCGGAAGTCAGCCACGTGCATGAATGAGATTTTTCCGGTAACGGCCGTGCGGTCGACGATTCTGGTGAAGAGAGTCGACGACTCACTCTCCGTCATCATCTTCTCATTGATGCTGTGACGAATACCACACGAGTCGCGTGGATTGAAGAAGCAGACGCAAACAGCTCGAGCACCGTCACGTCCAGCCCTACCAATCTGCTGTGCGTACTCCGAAACGGAGAAAGCACCTCCCTGCTAGTCAAAAGAGTAGGATACAAGCGGCAGTAGACAGCAAGGTCCCACATTTAGGTACTCAGTGATTACAAAATAACATGTTAGATAAAACGAAGCACGCAATTAGATCTCGGAACCACACTCCGTCAAACTAACGATGGTCAGCGTCGACACACGGACGGTCAGGGCCAGTTGTCCGGGGTGCTATCGCACATGGGTAGAAGCAAGTGAGTGTCAGAAGTAGGACATGCGCCACACGCACAAAGTGCAGCACTGCCCGCACATGCGCAACATGCATGCCCATTCCGAATGCGATTGTGGCGACGACAACGAACCCTGTCGTTGAGGCGAACAGCTGCCCAGTCGCGGCCCGATTGTCGAGCCCAGCATGGTAGCCGAGGACTTGAAGAGGCTCCACCTGACCGCGATCAAGATGCGCTAAGGACTCGGACAAGCTCTTAAGCTCCGTGCCGACACGAGCCGCCTCGGACCGAGACGGAGTGAAGATGATCATGTTTCCACCAGCGCCTCTGCAAGTAGTGGCCATTTGAAAGGCGTACCTAACGCGTTGCGCATGCTCAAGGTCTGCACGGCAGATATCGATGCGAGAGGAGCCGCCACCGCCGTAAGACGAGTCACGGCGAATGACTCGGATGAAAAGGTTGCGGGGCAGGAAGAGGCCTCTGTGAATGATCATGTCTCCAGCAGTGACAAGCTCAGCGTCAACGGCGCCCAGAGTCATGGCCGGCCTGTACACCCGTGAAGCGGGGCGGCCAGAAAAGGCACCGCCCGTCATAGGGGCCTCCTCCGAGGCTACGCCGGAGAACGCTTCGGCTGCGGCGTCGCCATTGAGGTCGCGGTAGGCGCATCCGGCCTGCTTGACGTCGGCCGCCGCGGGGGGGTCGGCGTGCTTCAACTCTCTTCTGAAAATGGTAGATGGCGTCGAGACGCACGCGGACGGCGATTAGACCAGCGCCGTCGCGTGCCACGCCGGTGTGCGAGGCCGTGGCGGCCGCCTGGCTTGACAATGCAGTATCACGCATTGTGACTAGCGACCAGCTCGCCGTTCTGGCGCGGCCGCGAAGGTTGGCGGCCTTTGCGACGTCCGCGTTTGCCGACGCATCCGCTGTCGTCAGCGACGGCGACGCCGCCTCAATCTCTGCTGCCGAAGCCTTGTGGCGCGCCGGCACAGACGAGTGCTGCTCCGACTCACCCCCGGTCCGAGACACCCTCTGAGATTGTGGTGCCGAGTTTGTGGCGTACATGCCCAAATCTGATTGGGCCGTTCACTCACCCGGCCGCGCCACAAACTCGGAGTGTGGCGCGCCGGGCTATGCCCCAAAGCCATGTGGCGCCACATCACCTGGTCTGCTCCAGGGCACAATCGACAAGAAATATATGTCAATGCCGGCTTTTAAACGAAGAAATTCGTGGGAGCGGACATTTGTCGGGCGCCACGGCGCGGCTCTGTATGATGCTTCTGCGTGATCGCGCGGGTGCTTCCAGCCGGGAACGGCACATGCCGCCCCGTGTCTACGATAACCCCCGCCCGCGCTGCGAGCAGTGCCCCTGGCTGCCTCCTTTTTTGGCGCGGCTTCTAAAGGTACGGTTTTTGAACAGCAGGGCAGCACAAGGGGGGGGGAGGGGGAGGGAGGGCAGATGAGGGAAAGCATAGAAGAGTTCAAGCAATGGGACGGTCGTGGAAGCAATGACCACGACTGTGTGGTGATCCACCGCTGAGCCCAACAGCGGGGCCCGAGCTGGGTAGGGCGCGGTCCTCTGGGCTCGCTTTTTCCGCCCGTCGCTCCTGGTGTGGCAATTCACTCTCTCCATTTACAAAGAAAATGAAGCGGCATGTAAGCGGATTTAAAAAACTCAGATGTGGCGGTCCCGGAATGCCTGTGCCATGTGGCGCCGAGTTTGTGGCGCCAAAAACTCGGCGCCACAAACTCAAGCGTGTCTCGGACCGGGGGTCACACGGCCTGTAATTGTGCGAGTGATCTGCGGTTCGTGCGCGGTGGACCGCGCCACGTCTTCGACCGCCGCCGCCGACCGCCTGGCGGCGAGACGCATCCGGAGCCGGATTGCCGCCAACTTCGTGGTTACCATGTTCTCTTAGACAGATGCCGCCGTAGAGGCGGCACGGGAGGGGCTTCGGCCGGCGCCTCCGCCGCAGCTCACATCTGCGGAGGGCGTCGTCGAGGCGCTGGTCGCGCCGTCTCACGGCATCTCGCCCCCATGACGCGCCCTCGACGGCGGCAGGGAGGCAAAAGCAGTCCACCTCGAACGTAGTCCACCCAGGGGACGCACAAGGCACTGGTGTCGGTGCCGGCGGCAGTCCACCCAGGGGACGCACAGGGAACCGGTACCGTCGCCATCAGCAGTCTACCCAGGGCACGCACAGGGCGCCCTCAAACACATCACGGAAATAGCACAGGGCATGAGCACGAGGCGCTGTCGACCGTCGTGGTCAGCTGGCAGCGCATGGGACGAGAAAAGAACGTTCGCCCGTGGCTCCTCATCGGTTCGGGAAGGACGCAACGGCCCCAGTGGATTCAAGCTGCCGTTTATGTAATTGGTGGGCGGTGCTTCGGCGTGAAACTGACCCAAAGACCGCAACAGAGGGCTCTGGTGCAGGTACTGTACGGAGCGTGAGCAAGTGCTGAAGCCGTATCCAGGGAGTGCCCGGACGGACAGCAATTGTCCGGCCGTTTCCTGTCCTCGTGTTTGACACCAAACGGCGACAGTCAGCTGGCGTCTTTTTTGTTCACAACCAGCACTGCAATCGCCTACCAAGCGGGACTGTGCATCGAAGACGTGAATCTGTAAGCAAACTACACTTTGATTTGCTGACGCTGCTCATTCAATCGGCTGGGAGTGCACTTGATGGGGGCCTGCATCGATGAACGGCGTCTTGGCACATGTGAGCACCCTGGCTGGCCCCATTTGAACACCTGCAATACACCGCATCTTCCGTCTGGACCGCTACCCGACCATTAATGCTAGTTGGTCCCTCTAGTTGCCTCCTTTTTGTCTTTCTTCTAAATGTTTCCGACTTCTGACGACCCTACTTCTCCCGCCTCGTCGGTTTGCTGCGCAATTTGCACCTCTCCGTCCAGCGCCCGGCCGCCCGACGCCGACAAGACCGGCTCCGTGCCGGACGTGACGGGAGCGGCCAAGCAAAACCGGGGCCGCACCCACAGGAGCGGCACCTGCGCTCGTGAGCGCCGACGCAAAGCCGCCTGGGCAGAAAGTGCCGATGCGGCCGGCGCTGATTCACCTCCAGCCGCGGCGCAGGTCGCGCGAACGGCGGCGGGAGCACTTCTGGCGCCCGCGGCTGCATCAGCGCCTGGTGGGGCCCTGCAAATACCATGTGGCCCTGAACAATTGCCCCCGGCTCCAGAGCGTGCGGCATCGACGGCCGACTCCGAGTCCGATTTGGAAGAGATCCTGTTCAAGGAACGTGCGCGTGTCGCCGTTGTAGACGTTGGCACGACGCCTGGCCCCGTCACCTGAGACGCCATTCTCGGAGCGCTGAGGCGGCCTGACGGCGGCGGCGTCGTCTCTGTTTCTGGATTTTTGGACGGTGATGCGCTCCATGCGACACGGCAGGTCGTCTCTCGCGTCGTTCCGAGTGCAGCCGAGCCGACTTTCAACTCACAGTCGGTGGCTGAAATGAGACGATCCGAGCTCGATGGCGCGCCGGTCGACAAGCAGCGCCGGCAGGCCCTTATGAACCCGCGCTGGGCATCAAATGCGGTGGTCAAGGCCAGCCTGGCCCCGCTTTGCGACCTGCTATTCCAAATTTATGGACGCCGGTACGTGGCGTCCGAGCCCAAGGTGCTGCTGACCTTGCCGGGAGCGAGGCCCCAGATGCCTCACGGCGACGCCGCCGACAAGGATCAGCTAGGGAATCCACGCCGCATGATCGGCGTCGTCATGGAAGTGGAAGACGACGCAGTGCTGGACGCCTGGCCGGTTTGGTTCTGTGACCTTACCGCGCCAGGTGAGGAGCAGTGCGCTGTGCGGACGTCCATGGTGGAGCGCACAATAGTGCCAATGGGGGGTGCTTTTGTTTTTCGTGGTGATATGGAGCACCGTGGGGTAGATAACAGGGCTTTAAGCCGCGTTCTCCGCCGAGTGTACGCTTACCTCTCGCTTCGCGACGCACCCATGACCAGCGAGACTTGGCGTGATGAGACATGCCCGGTGAAAGAGAATCCGTCATTGAACGATGAACATGTAACTACTTTACTGCAGACTTTTCCGGATGGACCGAGACTAGTCAGCACGACGGCGGCGGCGGCGGTGGCAGCGGCGGCGGCACGCCCCCCTGCACCGCGGGAAATCACTGCTAGAGTGCTGTCGCACACGACGTTCCCCGCCTGGAGAGAGCTTTGAAGATGTCTGCGGCCGGATGGGCGGCCCACAAGGGCCGGCCTGTTGCCACACTGGCGTTCTTCAACTCGCCTGGCGGTGGTGGTGCCTCCAGGTACTCTCGCGTGCGGTCTTCTCCTTTTTGTTGGGTGCGTACCGTGGCGCTTGAGCTTCTTGGCGCGGAGACCACCACGCCACCCGACCGTTGGGTAGCGACCTGTTTGTCCGTCGTCTCGCCCTCGGTGCCACAACAAGGGGCCACTGTTTACTGTGGAATGTAGGAGTTGTCGTCTTCTTTTTCCTTTTTCGAGTGCTCTGTGGAGAACCGTCGTGCTTTGCCTCGCTCGGGTGCGGCTAGAAAGTCCGCGTGGTCCTCTGGGTTTGTCATGAAGACATGTTAAGAGCTTCTCTCCTTCTGCAACATCCTCCAGGCCCGACACACCACAGCAGCTGCTCGCCAACGGGCGCCTTGACCGCTCACGGTGACGCCGGCACCAGAAGCGAGAAAGACCGGGGGTGTTGCCGGCAGAACACCATCTAGACGCTTGGCCTCCACGCCCGCAGCGGCCACCTCCTCGAAGCCGCGACACTCCACTTTGTGCTCCGAGCTTCCGACCTCGACTAAGCTCGCCCCTCCCCGCGTGCGGCCCTCAAAACGGACGGGTGAATCGGTGCTGACGGGGGGCCCTGCTCAAGATGGTGAAGAAAATGGACCTCACCTCCCGGCACAAGTTCGCGGATCCCCGCCACAAGCGCAGGGGAAATGTGCTGTGGCCGGGACTTCCAGAAAGAAGAAGGTGCCTGCACGCCTGAAGACGGCAAAGCGACGGCGTCTAAGCCGGGTGGACGCCGCGGCAGCTGCGTGGCTGGTCGCATTCAAGATGTGGGGCCTCGATTACCAGCGTGTAGTGGCTCGAGACTTGGTGGTCATCTTCTGGGCGAGCGACTCTCTTCTTCCGACCTTTATGACGCACTACGCTTCTGGCGCTGCCCAGTGGTGCCCTTCCGTGAACCATGAAGGCCTCGAACGGTGGTTCGTTGATGTTCTTTGCACCGGACCAGGGAACGGGGGGAATGGAGAGGGGCGAGCGGAAAGTGGTGGTGGCATCTCTCGTGTTATTCTCTCCAGCGTGCATGGAGTGTTTAGTGCTGCGTATGCATTCCACGGGACTCCACTTACCGGTGCCTACATACATTCTATTATGTTATCTCCACATTTTTTCTGTGTGGCTACCATGTTTCCCTAACGCTCGTACGTTCGTACAAACGGCCAAGAAAAACGCATCAACATAAAGCCACATCTGACCGAATTCTTACTGTCCTCCTTTTCACTGATCGAAGAAGGCGCGAGACTGGCTCAAAGTTTGCCATGCAAACTTGGAGAAATCGTTGTGGAGGAGCAAGAAAAAGGCAAAGCAGGCAACAGTGAGAAATAAACCGTCAAGGAGCGCTAAGGTAGCCGCATACCGCCAAGTGTGGCAGACCATCAGGGCAGCGGGCGCCGCTCACGGCGGTGGCGGGGATGCCGCGGTCTCTTCAGGCATGCAGTGGCGGCTGCCAAGCCGCTTACCGGGAGCATCCACTGGCAGAAATTCAAAGCGGAACGCCGGCCCACCCGCCTGCGCCGCCGCGGACACAGTTGGAGCCCGAGACACCCCGCAGCGTGGTGCGAGCTGCGGAGACGCTGTAAGTCTCCACAGAGTGGCAGATTGTGGCGCGCGTCACCGCAATCTACAAGCAGCGGTGCGGCTTGTCAGCAGAGAACTTTTGAGCGGCGCACGAGGACAGCAGCAGCGTCACCAACAGAAGGGATCCCGCTGCGCCTTACGATGGCGATCAATGTGGCGCAAAAGGGTGGCCCTCCATGCATATCGAGAACACGGAGATGTGAGGCGGGATGGAGCTTGAAACCAGGCTCTACGGAAGCGGCCGGCGGGAGGACGGGGGGGAGAGTGAGGGCGGGGAGAGGGGGGTGCAACTCCGGATCGTGGGCGGAGACGAGGAGAGAGGGGGGCGTGTGCCTCGCCACCGCCGGCAGGAGAACTGTCTCTGACAACCACGGCATGTACCGCCGCCATTGGTGTGCTGCCGTAGTACTTGCGTGCATGCGAATGATGAACCAACCGGCTGTGGCAGCTGAGGTGCCTGCCAGCAGTGCTAGAGGTCACGGAGTCTGCTCTGGACCGCGCACGTCACTGGGAGTGCCTGGACTCCTCAGCTGGTATCTCGTCACGACCACCAGCGTGGGTGCCGGATTGCTCCTTCAGCATGCACAATTGCATGTCAAAAGGCGGAGCGAACGGATCTTTTGTTTTTCTCTGCAAGGATCAAATGGAACACTGAAATCGACGAACAACATACCAGAAACCAACGCAGCAGCGTATCGTATTGTTTCGAAACAGAAGCTCAGACCAATGTGGCATTTTGCACATAGAGTCTCAAAGGCTCGTGAGGCGAGCGGCATCCACCCTTACCCACTTTTGACGACTCTTCATTACTACTACCCTCCGGCGAAAAGCATCTCACGGCACGGCCAACGCCACCGGGTCCCGGCGCTCAGTCGCTCTGAGAAGAATATTTCCTGTCTTTTTCTTGATATGTCAGCTGCCATGATGAGCGCCTGCCGGCGGGCAGACGTACATCTCCCAAAAAAGAACAGCGCCTGTACAAACGGTTGCTCACATTTCCTGGGCAGCTTCCATGCAGACTTCTTCGGGCACAACAGGCTGCCATGAACAGCGCCTACCGGCGAGAAAAAGCCCAAGACAAAACCAGCGGCCGGGGGAGCCAGCGCCGCCGTGGCCTGCGTCGCCTTCAGGACGCTTTTTCGGGCACAACAGGCTACCATGGACAGCGCTGACCGCCGTGAAAATCCCCAAAACAAAACCAGCAGCAGTACGAGCGGGCGCTGACGCGGCCTGAGCAGTCTCCATGCCGATTTCGGGGTCCAAGAAAAGCAACCATAAACAGCGCCTACCGGCGGGAAAAGCCCCAAAAGAAACCCAACGGCCCTGGGACCCAGCGCTTATGTGTCCTGGGAAACCTGCATTCCGAGGATACCCGGCACGAGAGACTACGATGACCCGAGCCTGCCAGCGCGGAAGCTCCCAAATCGCGGCCATACGGGCAGGGACTCAGCTCCTAGATCGCTTCTTCTCCGTGCGAGGGACTCGGTCTCAGTGTCGTACACGAGACCGGAAAGAGCTCTTGAGCGCGGCGCCTAGCCGCCTTGAGAATGGTGCATTCTAGTAGCGTTCCAAAGACAACTAAAGATCCAATATGATATCACAATTGCAGGTTTCCCAATAGCCAAACAGGACTTTCCTTCTCAGCGTATCCAGCCGAGTAACCGAGTTATTACACGCCAAGAAAGCTTCCCATCTCAAGTGGCACCAGTCAGTTCATTCATGCTGACTATGTTGTCACTTCTAGGCTGCCTCCTTGCTTACTTGTTCCCACTCGAGCGATCGCGCCGATTCACCGGCGAGAAAACGCCGATTCTCAGCGCTCGATTGGGAAACAAGTGGCCGATCGACGGGAGAGGCAACCAATCGTTCTCGTCACTAGCGCATGCTATCGAACAGTTACTCTTAATTTCGTGTGGACTTCCTCTCCCTGCCTCCCGCCCTTTCAACTGCGTTTCCTGGCAGGGATAACCAGGCGTGACCTGGGCCTATGAGGACCGCGAAAACTAGGGACTGCGGCAGAGCTCTGTCACGCTCATCCGTTCATTTTATCATCGACCAATAGGGATGCAGAGCGCCGTTGCATCCAAACCACAGGCTGGTGCACGGCCCTGGACAAGATTTCGAATTGAACCGATACGTGAACATTCCATTTACTCATTCCCCAAATACGGCATTCATGGTTTAGTATTCCAAGGTGCGTGCCCAAGAAATGAGACATGCTCGTTCTCTGGAAAACTGACACCGCACTGCACAGGGACATGCGGGGTGGGGAACAGGAAAATTCTTCACTGGCCTCCATGTAGAGAGCCTGTCCCGAGGCGTACGTGCCTGTGGGCCCTGTTGTGTGGACCTCTTAGTAAATCACGATGTGGAAGCCAGTATTTCTCAGGATGTTCGGGTTCCAGGATGGCAACTCATTGACCTATGTGCTAACTGAGACTTCAAAAAGGGGGGTCCCAAATCGTGTTTTTCGTGTAGGAGGCTACAGGCGGTATTTTTCAGGTTTTTATCGACAAGAAACCACCGTTCGTTTCTCATACTGCATGTCAGGTCGAGCTGGCTCTAGTATAATTGGAAATGATTGGCGAGCATGATGGTCATCTGTCAAACGAGCGCGGCATGGTCATGCCTTGCATGAGTGGGGCCGCAGTTGGTCCGCTTCTGTGCGGGGTTGACACCACTGTGACGAGGCCCACCCCAGTCAGATGGTGTCAGATGTCTGGAGAAGGCCACTTTGCACGAGTTGACCGCTTCAGAAAGCCCATGGGCCGCGAAAAAAAGAGGTTCTGGGATATCTCATTTTTGGGACACGCACAATATGTAGGACGTTGTATGCAGTAGGTTGGTACTCTAAAGCGCTAGCTCGCGAATGATCAATGACAGAACGTTAACACTACATTAGTGGTGGTACACAGAAGGTCACAGACAATAAAGAAAGGCCTCCCCGCCGTCGTTGTTCTCGGCGCCGTCGCTGTCGGAGCCGCGACCGCTGGCCGCATCCTGGTCGTCATCGACGGGTGTGTCGTGCCGCTCGGGCGTCGCCACTTCGGCCTCCATGGAGGTCTTGTACGTGGCCGCGGACGCGGCCGCCAGTTCCGCCACCTTGTCCTTGACATTGCGAGCCTCAGCCTCGTTTCGATGGCGGACGGCGCGCGCGAACAGGGCGCACGCCGCCCCGCTCCGCTGGGCGCGGGCTAGCGTCGGGCAGGCCGCCTCCACGTCGGCAGCGGCGTTGGCGGCGTCGCCAAAGCTCTGCCGACAAGAGGAGCGGCCGATGAAGAAGTGATCAGGGACGGCCTTGCGAAAGCCGGCGAGAATGTCCTTCTTGTCCTTGGGGTTGATGCCGCAGAGGCCGCCCTTGTCGACGTTGATGCCCTTGAGGCTGGTGTTGCGCGGACGGTGGATGTCGCGGGTGGCGCCGACTGAGAGCAGGACGCAGTCGATGCCGCCGATTGCGCAGCCGCTCCAGCCGCGGGCGACGACCTTTAATTTGTCTTCCGCTAAGCGGGGAAGGGTAGGGCCCGCCTCGAAAGCGTTATCCGTGCTGATGACGTCTTGCGCCGCAGCACGCGTGAGGACAACGCCCTCCATAGAGGCCAGCGCATCGAGGTGCATGAGCCGCGGGCGGCGGGCGTCCGTGTCTGCAGTCGGAGGCGTGGTAGCGGCGGCGGGGCGTGCGGCGGGAGGGTGGGTGGCGAAAGGATGATCGGCGTGGACGCCGGGCAGGTCGCCCGTCCTCAGCGCGGGGCCCAGGGTGGCGACATGCAGCCAGCGTGGAGGTTCTCCGGCCGGCTGGCCGTCGGGGGTGCCGCCACCACCGCAACGAGCGAGGTAGAGCGAGCGGTAGGCGAGGGGCAATTGGTCGTACCAGCTGACCGACAGCGTGGCTACGGGCGGGGGCGCCATTGTTGCGTAGTGCGGAGAAGAGTGGGGTACAGCCGTGGGGTGGCGAGCCGCGGGCGCAAGAGTTTGGGAGGGGGGGTGCTTGTGTGGGGGGCGGGGTTTGACGGATGGTGCGTAGGTGGGGCGTCGTGGTTCTCAATTAAAGGCTGAGCGGACGCCGCAGGGGTTGGCGTCGGGGGCACCCTCTCTTCCTTTGGGGCACCCTCCTGACGGCCCCAGTTGAGCGCCTCTCATTGCACAGTGAGATGGGAGGTGGGGAACAGCAGGTGACGGTGAGCGGCGGTGAGCGGCGGTTGCTTGGTGGGATATGAAGGCGGTGCGGAGCAGCGCGCCAAATTACAATAACTACACACGTATACAGAGTTATCGTGCATTTATGCCTCATATCTCCAAATAAGTCGCACATGAGAATTTTTCGAGCACTTAGAGCTTATAAGTGCAGGTAAGTCGCACTGGCGAGGAATGTAGAGTAATCTGCTCGTACTGTCTGTACCAAGCAGTCTCTCCTCCCACCCTCAACCTCTCCTGCCACCGTCATCATTTCCCACGCACCCCTCCCACCCCCCTGCTTTCCATGCTGCTTTTTTCCTCGCTCCCACCCCACCCATGTATCACTTCGAGTTCTCGCCAGCGTTCCTTGGTCACACCTCTACAATGGTACACGGATACCTCGTGTAAAGGACGACATGGATGGCTTCCCGCTTCAGGGTGCCGGCAGAGTTGTCAATCGCCAGGACGTCTACATACCTCGAGCAGCCGCTGTATTCACGGAAGGAGTCCATGTCGTGGAATATCGAAGGTAGGCCATATCGACCTAGTGTGTCGGAGTTTGACTTGACACATCGAATGCATGCGTAGGTCCCAAGCTTTCCACCTACGCGGACGAGCAGGAAGTTGTCGACGAGTCCGTATGCAGGACGCTCCTCCTGTCTCATACAGCCAGCGGCTGTGAGTACACGCACAGTGATCCGAACGCGTACAAATCTGTTACGTCGTTGGGCTGTACTGCTGTCAGAATCCAGCGTTGTGGAGCCAGCTACTGCTCCCGAGGGGAGCACCGCGCGAAAGTACTTCTTACAGCAGATCTGCGCAGGTAGAGCGCCTTCCCGGTTGCACTGCAACACCTTGAGCAGGCTGTGCAGCTCATGGCCAGCCATCACCTCTGGCCTCTTGCGCGGTGACATCAACGTCACCTACCGGTTCTCCTTGGACAGGAAGGCAAAAGAATTTCGCGAGTACTCTTGCTGCGCGCAGGGGTCTCGCCCGCTGGCCTCTGTCCACAGTTCGCGGTGAAAGAAAGACGGGTGCGAGGCAATCAACTCCGTCCTGTACTTCCGCGCCACCGCATTCATCAGCGCCGCGTGCGGGCTGGACCGACAGCGCATAAGCGCAGGAAGTGTGCCGATGTGGCGCTCCATGGGAAACTGCCAGTAGCTCCATACAGACCCGCACGCTTCTTTGTTGTACGGGATGTCCAGTAGAGCCACAACTGTGGAGAGGCACAGCGTGACGTTCTTGATGTCACCTCCGTAGGCGTTCTTTTAGAAGAGGCCGCAGAAGTTTTCCAGCGCCGTCTTGAGGGTCGCTACATCGCTGACTGGGAGGTCATCCGGCACAAAGATCAGGCGGCATGCGCGCACGAGGCTCAAAAACATCTAGTAGGCCACCGCTGGAATGCGCCCAGCCAGAGCAGGAGGGCCTGTGCTCAGCACAAGAACACCCACTCAACCGTTTTGTTCGACTTGTAGTGAGTCTTGACATTTCTCAGCCCACGGGATTGAAATAAGGGCACAGTCGTTCGGGCCGCCAAAATCTCGGCATCCACGACCTCTGCGACGCTATTTGTCATAGCCCATTTGTGTGAAGCCTTGTTGGAGTCCGTCCACACGCCTGAGAACAGTCGACACAGGTTGGATATGTTGCTCTGTAGCACCAGGTGGATGACGTCATACGGCACGGAAGAAGGCCCGATGTCCCATAAGTAGCTCAGGTGGGGATAGGCTGCCTTGTCCGCCGATGGGTCCTTGTCTGGAAAGTAATAGTAGTTGGAGCCCTCCACCCGGACACCATGGAAGTCCTGGAAGCGACTTGGCTGTCGACCATTGCTGCCCTTCATGCCCGTCATCTTGTTGCCACCGGGCATGTCCGACGTCAATTTGAGCAGGAGGACTCGAACGTCTTGTTCCCCATCCACGCCTGCGACCTTGAACCTGGGCACCCCGCGCGCCAGCAGGTTGAGCTCTTCCATGCCAGGATGGAGAAAGGACTCTAGATCCTTTGGAGTTTTAGGACCCAGGGTGACCGTTAGTAGTAGCTGCGAAGCAATCTTGAACCGCGTCGAGGTGGGCATTCTCATGATAGTGAGCATGATAGGCCATCCTTGATAGCCGCTCTGCCTCCAGGCTTCGTATCCTTCGGCCCCCAAGCTCACGAAAATGTCAATAGGCGACTTGATGATGCCCTTCTTGACAAGGTCACGGTAGATGTCGCTGTGGTAGAAAACTTTGAACACTGTTCGCGCCTTCTCGGCATCATCAAGCGCGTCCTCGTTCAGCTCAATCATTTCGGGTCCAATTTCCGGGTCCGCGAGCATCATGGCCATCCATGGCGCTATCTTCCAGTACCGCGTCGTCTTTGCTGGTTGCCCTTGAGAGTTGTACAGCTCTAATTTGAAACCGAGACACGACGTAGCCTGCGCGTTCATAGCCGTGTACGACATGCAGCCGTTCCGGCAGCAATGCACGATCTTCTACTCGAGGCGCACCGCGTTGTTGAAAAGCGTGTCCAGCTTGTACGGTGTCCTGTTCTTGAGCCCTCTGTCAGTCCTCTGCTTCAGCATGGTATCCAAAGCTTTTCGAGGTAGGTTGTACTCTTGCTCGAAGTTGAACGCCACAAGGTCTTGGATCATTTCGGCGACTGTCTCTGCCGACAAGGCCACCGCGATAGAGGAAATAGCAGCCTGCGTGAACTGCCCGACGTGCTTCTTGTCGGAGGCCCCGCGCTGTGCGTCATCCAGTGGCTGAAGCGCCTGCTGAAGAAGAGTTCCAGGGTCCTTAGCGTTATCTCCTTTTCCTTGCCGTCGCCGCAATCAGAAAGCTTGAAGTTCTGCAACATGTCCAGGGGTAAATCCTCCTCCTCCGGCGGCTCGCCACCATCTCTGCCGTAGGACCTGACACTGCCGTCGCCACTTCCGCCGCTGTCTGACCCGCAACCGTCCACAACGCATGCACCGACGGAGCCACCGCCGGTACGTTCGAGCACGCCGCCATCCGCCTTCTCGTCTTGTTCATCTCCGCAGGTGGCATAAGCGCCGTCGCCGGCCTCCTGCTCCTCGGCGCAACCGTCATGGCCTGGATGCAGCAAGCTCGGTTCTTCGTCTGCAGTCGCGTCATCGGTTTGGCGGCGCTTGGCTCTGTTCAGCGCCGTATTGCTACCACCATGACGGCAAAAAGTTGCCTTGCTCACGTGCCTGCCGCCAGATGGGTGACGGGAGCATATCGCGCACGGGCACTCGTACAACACCCCCATGATGGCTGTGAAGAGCCTTGTCGTACAATGTAGCGCGCACCCGCGCCTGACGGTCTGGCGATGGATCGGACGAGCCATGTGCTGACGCTGACCTGTGGGGAACTGGCGCAGTCAAAGAATTGCGCTTCAGGCCGCGTGATCTTTACAGATCGCATCTGATCCAGTTTCCTGTCAGCAAAGTGATGCGTCCGTGAGACGATTACGGTCAGCACGACAGTTGATCCCGAACGGGTGCCACAAACCGGAAAAGTGAGTCAAGTATGCCGGTTTTCTTTTGGAAATGCCGGTTTTCCGCCCGGTTTTTCCCGTAGGGTCGGGCGCAGCTCGCCGCCGCCCGCCGCGCGACCGCCACGGACCTGGACACCGCGGTGAGGGCGAGTGAGCCTCGGCCAAAGAAGACAGCCGCCCCACAATGACCAGACAGTGGCGTCGTCGGCGGCGGATTTCGCCGCCTGGGTAGCCGGTGGGGATGCACAAGGGTGTGGTGCCGCTATCCGTCTGGCGGGTATTTTTGAGCATCTGCGGGTAATTTTAGCCAATCGGAAATCGACGGTTCTCAGAGTGTTTACATAGGAGACGCTGTTGTAGTAGTGCCTCTGGACCAGAGCTACAGCAGCGTCTGCTCCAACCAAAAACTCCGGCACTTCCGCCCACACGCAACCCACAACATTCTCTATGGGACGCCTTCAGCAGTCTATGACATTTTTTTCAGAAAATGGCGCGCTCTGTGTGGCACAGTTTCATCATCTATAAGAGGCGGTGAGCCCTGAACGACAACACCCCAAGTGAATCAATTTGCGCCGTTTCTGGCGTCTCGGCGGACACTTAGCCGTGCCAAGCGTCTTCGTCGCGACCAGCCGCTCATCTTCCCGCCCAAACTGAGCGGACCACTCCCTGAGCAAGTGATCGTGGCGCCCAAACAATTTTCTGAGCTAATGGCAGGGCCTCCCCCCACCACTCACAAAAAAGCCCCGGACGAACGACCTTGAGAGGAGCCGCCTGGAGGAGTTCATGCCGCGGTACCTCGCTGAGCACTGGACAGCGGCCCGCCTCGCGTCTGAGAGCGGCCTCGCTCGGTCACGAGTTCATACTTTCCTGAGCAACGGTGGGCACCTCAAGCGCCTTGGCCGTCCTCCTTTCTTCATCTTGGAGGACGAAGCGCTACTGGCGAAGTACCTGCCCGTGCAAGCCATGATTGGCATGGGCCTGACGCCGTTGGCTTTCGGTCGTAAGTGCGCAGAATACATTGACACCTTCTCGGAGGCTCGCCGTGCCGCAGCGGCAACCTACTTTGGACGCTCAGCTACCCCAGGTAAGGGATTTCTGTCTTTTTTCCTTGGACGATGGCCGGACCTTCAAATGTACCGCGTGGGTACCCTGAAAACGGGCAGATCCAAAAACTCACGACCTAATGTGGTGGTCCGATGGTTCGCGGCTTTGAATTTGCAATACCGGCAAGAGGGGATTGTGCTTGGTCGTCAAGTTTGGAATGTGGATTAGAAAGCCATGAAAGCACGAGACATCATCCTCCACGCTCGCGAGACCATCATCGGGGGCAAGTGGCTGAGAAAAACAGAGGTGGTTGTGCCGGAAATTGGCTCTGCGGCTGCCGGTTGTACCGCAGCACTTAAGATTTCGGCGTCCGTAGATACCGCTCCGCCGTTTCTCGTGGTTGACGGCGGGAAGAACGGTCACGCCGTTGTTCGCGTCACACCGTCGGACGGCTCCCCAGCTTTCAGCATCCCCCTGTCTTCCCGGCTGCAAGACGGAGCCATCGCTGTGCGACGGACGTCAGCGGGCTTTGTCAAGACGATTTCTGACCTGTTTGCAGCGCACTTTGCCTCGTTCGCTATGAAATGTTTCCCCAACGAGAGCAAGGTCCTCGCTACCGATGGAGCGACGGTACAAAGTTTCCCCACAGGACTGACGCGGCTCTTGGATGCTGGCGTTCACGTCATCGTGGAGCCCTCCAAGCTGTCACACCTTCTCCAGGCGCTGACAGCCCCAGCGCTTTTGGGAGGTTTCAACCGGGCTTGTGGGGCTGTGTGCTGGTCCGGTCTCACTCATGTGTGCAGGAGAAGCGTCCGTTCAGCGTTCTAGACCTGGTCGACTGCGAGGCATTGGCGGCTAATGCAGCGTTTACGCGTGATGCATTGGTGTCCGCATTCAAGCGAGTGGGCATGTGGTCTTTGGACCCGAAAAAGATGTCAGTCGAGGAGCTCAGCAAGGGAGCTGATGCCCCCGCTGCTGACGTAAATCTGGCAGCACTGACTCGTCTTCTACTTCCAATCGTTCGAAAGGAGTTGAAGGCGGCGACGATTGTCAACGGCGCCCTCTCGACGGCCGGTCACGCGAAGCTGCTGAACTCTGCCGAGATCATCGCGGCGCTGCGGACCCTCGAGACCGAGCGAGCGGCCAGGGTTGCTGACGCTGCTGAGGACAAGGAGGAGCAAGACAAGCGGAAAGCCGAGCGGGCGGCGGAAAAGGAAGAAAAGCGGCTCGCTGTGACAGCACGGAAGGCAGCCGCCGCCGAGAGGAAAGCGGCTAAGCAGCTTGAGGCCTACCGAAAGGCGTGGACCAGGCAGTGGGCTGCTGTCTCTTCTGAGCTAGTACAGGAGGCTCAGGCACGTCTGCGTCGCCTGCAGCCGAGTGCTTACAAGCTGTGCCGCCGCTTCTAAGCGAGCCGCCAGAAGCTGCACGTGGGTCATACTGCCTTTCCGGTTGATGCTCTCGATCGTTGAGATGGGCTCGGGTAGGGTTGCAGCGGAATTCGCTGCCGTCAGGGGAGGAGAGGGGTTGAGTGGACGAGAATCTGGAAAGAGAGGAGGTTGGTGTTTGTGTCTCGTGAGGGGTCGTACGGGCAGGCTGTTGGATGAGGGGAGTTGATTGTGGAAAGGGACGAGTACGAGTTTTACGCCACGAGAGATAGGCGGGCGAGTTGTTGGTCCCAGGGCGCGTAGCGAGAGAAAACAAGTTGGTTTTGGTGTCATGGGAAGAGACGGGTGGGGCAAGGGTTGCCAGTTTTTGGTCGCGGGAGAAGACGAGTGCAACTCTTGTGCGTGTGCCGAAAAAAACACGCGATTATGGCCATTTTTTGAGGCAAATATCTCCCTGGTATGGCCAGAAGACCTCGAATAGCAGATGAATCTGATGGTGAAAAATTACCCGCACCTCTTTTTGTGGGCATTATTTATAGCGCCACGAGATCTTATCTGTTCGAAAAGCGGAGCAGACGAGGGAGTTCAGGACAGTCCAGGGACCTCAGCAATATGTTCACTGCGGCAAATGAAGCGCAGGAAGCTTCATCAACAGACGGATGGTCAAACGCACCCTTCAGACGGATAAGTTGAGATGCTGCAGCGCCTGTGCCCCATCAGAGATTGGTATCATGATTCCAGAGGCTCGGCCGAGGCTGTTTGCTGACGTGTGCCCACCCGGAGGGCGTGTTGCCCATCACCAATCCTCTGTCGGAACTCTTGGATATGTTGGCTTGATCCGCCTGGTGTCAGGACACGCGCGCACCATGGACCACTGGGCTGGCCCACTCTTATGAAAGCCGTGTGGGCCCTTCTGACGTGATCGTTGGGTCCAGGTTGTGCCGTCGCCGGCGACAGCACAGGCATTGTGTGCGTGTGCCTTTAGATGGCCAGTGTTAAGCTCCTGGCGGGTAGGCACACTACAGCCTCTAAAATCGTCATGGAGGCGCCGGTGCTCCTTGGCACGGTGTGTCTTTCTTCTCGTGCCTTTGTAATCAAGGCGCGATCAGCTCTGGCCCCTCCTTCTGGTCAAGGCGCACCACCGCAGTGAAGCTCAACAGCACCCCGGCGCACTCCGCTGGGTCGTCTGCCCATGAACGACAGGGTGCACCGTGGCCCCCATTCACGACGGCTGGCGTGACGGGCGGCCCGCGGCCACCGCGGCAGTAGACGCGTGGACGGCGGTCACAATGGCGGCGGTGTCCGCTACCGTTGTGCTGGCGGCTGTTGTGGTGGCTGCCGCCGCTCCCATGGGCGCGGCCGCCGTCACCGCATCCGTCTTGGCCTTCCCCGCGGCCGCCGACCAACCCGAAGGCGATTGTTCACTTGCATTCTTCCTGGCGTCAACGCCACCCGCACCGTCCTGGGCGTGCCCTATGCCATTGGCGCGGATGTGTGTCTCGGCCACGTTGGCACTTTTCATTCCTTGTTCACTGGAGACATCGGGCCGAGTGAGTCATTTTCCGAAAAGGTTTTGCTGCTGGCCGACCGGGATGGCGTCGTCGGCCGCCGGTGGACGGCTTCTGATATGTCTTACGGCTCGTTCGCGGGCCACGAAACGCCCGAACCCGATTGTTCCGAGGGCGTCCGCCTGGCGGACGGCCCGGCGTACCGGCCCAACCACCCCGTGTTCTTCAGCGTGGCCACCGACACCGCTACCGCGTCTCAGAGGCGACGAGTAACAGCCTAGGCCCTGTCGCTCGGTATCCTCTCCCTCTTCCGCCACTCCCTAGGCGGCAGCGTTGTGCGGATGGGCGGACCGTACGAGCTGGTCGCGGCGACGCGCCAGACGCTCGGCGTGTGCGTCGACGAATTGTGTGAAAGGCTTGTGGCAGTGGACACGACGCGGCCGTCGGTGCCAAGCACCCGCTGTGGCGGGGCGGTGGGCGGCAGCGGCGGCAGCGGCGGCGGTGGCGGCGGCAGCGGAAACGGCGGGGGTGGCAACGCATCTGAAAAGTGCCGGATGATCAATATGCCCATTCTCACCCACGTCGACCCCAACGGAAAGAAGCGGCCCGTGAGAACGGAGCACAAGGAGCTTTTGACGCTCGGTCGCGGGCTGCTTCTCTCTCCCGAGTGGTTCGACCGGTCGCCAATGCTGCTCTATCTAGGCGGCCGCCTGCGGCTGTGGGGCCCATCTTCGGTTGTGTCACTGAATTCCAGCTCCGGGACGACAAGTTCTCCCCACCAGCTGGAGGAGACCTTCTGGGGCATCGACGGCACGGTCAGGCCCCCTTCTTCAACAGAGAAAAGGACTGCAGGATCTCTGCAGCCGTCAGCAGTGAGCACGCCTTCCCTCGCCCACCTCGCAACGGTCTACTGAGCGGAGGGCAGCGCGCGACGGTTTCTGCCTCAGCCATCCGCCTGTGACGGCATCCGAGCCTGGGGGCGCTTCCGCCTCCTCGCTGGTGCCACCTCAGATGTAGTCAACCTGATGGACTCTGGCCGTTTTCGTGCGGCTTTCGCATAGTGGATGGTGGAGCCGACGACGGCCGACCTCACCACCTCTGGCAGCGGCGACGACGACGGCGCAACAGCTTCGTCCCCTGAACCGCTGCCGCCCTACATTCGGCCGCCTTGGGACAACGCCAAAGAGTTTGCGCTGGGAGAGACGGGCGCCGTGACGGCGTCCACCACGTCGTCAGACGCGACTCCACGCGAGCTGCTCGGTCGCGCCACCCGCGAATTCAATCCCGCGTCGGTGGTCGAGGCCGAGCTGGCCGCGTCCCTCTTTCAACGCCAGGTGGTGGTGCCCGTGCCGCCCGCGTTGTGGGACTTGGAAAACGGCACTGCGTTAGAAGACGCCGCCATTTCGTTGGAGCTTTTTGTTGGGGACGGCAGACGCCTGTGGAAGGACCTCGAGCGCTTGACCAGTGCCTATGACCGGTCGGCCTTTATGGTGGAACACCCCGCGCCGCCCGTGTCGGTGGCCAACATTGTCCTCACCACCATCGTTTTCATCTTCGAGATCGGCGCCCTCCTCTCCCTGTGGTTGACGACCAAGTGGTGGGGCACGACCAACGTGGCCAGTTTTGTGGCCGTCCTTGCCCTCGGGGGCGTGTCCCTCTCGGTCGTCCTTGCGTTGGCCGTTCAGGAGGCGGTGGGCGACGTGTGCCGGCCCGTCACCACCCGCAATGGGTTGCACGCGGCCTTTACAGCGTCGGTGTCTGCGCCCGCCAATGGGAGCGCGCAGGACCTCACCGGCGCCGTGGTCGTCCTCGAAGAGTCGGTGATCGTGCACGCGGCAACCACCTACCGCCCAACGCGCCTGCGGTGGGTGGCCATTGGCGTGTGCCTTGCGTAAGTGGGAGTCGCCGGCGCCCTCTCCGCCGCCGTCACCGCCCTACAAGAAACGTGAGCCCCGATATCGCGGGTCTGTCCCCGATATTGCGTGTAGACCCGCGATATCGCGGTCCCACATCCTATGAGGCTGCAGCGCCCCTCTGTTTTGGAGTGTCCAAGCAGATCCCCCCGCCCTGCTGCCTTGAAATCGCAGGTCAGTGCGACAGCATGAGATGGTTTCCTGCTTGATGAGCCCTCATGGCTTGTGGTAGCGAGCTAGCAAAAATCATCGCTTCGCGTTTCTCACGGGGCCCGGTTTTCGGCACGGGACACCAGGCGTGCCTCTTCTCTTTTTCTTCTGCTGTTTCTCAATGACCACATTGGGCTGTTTCTTCTCACCGGGAAGAGAGGGGATGGGGCGGCAGGACAGCTGGTAGTTCAGCACGCGACTATGATATGCGCGTTGACGGTGTCTCACATGTGGGTGAGTGACGTTGTGACCAGTTGTTGGTGAGGTCTGGCTAGCACCCTGACTGCCGTCCTCTTCTACTTCCCTTGTCGACGGCGTCACCCTCTTCCACCGGCAAACAGGATCAGGGCGACTAGTCGGAAAGTATGAGTTGTGACAGACCATGAATGGACTTGAGAGATCAATGTCACAGATCGCGAAATACTATTGCAGTCTGCTGAATTTTGCCTGTCCAGAACGAAACACAGTTCTCGGGACAATTGTGGCTTTCATGAAAGACGAGCAATTGTTTGAGAATGTCTGGTGGCGGAAACCGTCGAGGCCAGTATTCAGAGCCAGATCCAAGCGTGATTTGATGTCGAATATCTCTTTTTTGAGTCTTTCGGGCCACTCGACGTGAAACCGGAGCACCAGCTGTCCTCTCTTGGGTCCTCATTCCGCTCAAGAAGTCGATAACTAGGCATCTCGGCTCGTATTGCCGGACTGCCTTATCCCCCATGCAGTCCTTAGATGCTCTGTGGCCAGATTCTGCGGGCGATGGTGGACAAAGCACCGCGGATCAAGCAGGACTGGAGAAAATTGACCGTTTGCTGAGAGCAAAGGACCCAAGAACTGTGCGGGCTGCCTGGAACTGACGGTGAGATGAGCCTGACGGGGGTAATCCGCTGCCTTTGACGTCACCACGCCAGTCTGCGCTGTCAGCGCTTCGCAGCTTTCGCTCTTTCGCTCACCGTGTCCCTGTTGCCACCTCCCAGCTTTGCTGGCTGGCGTCTGGTGCCCCAAGCGCGAGTCCCCCCTCTTTGCACTTTCCCAACAACACCTCTACTTTTTCCCTCCCTACCCCGTATTCCACCCCCTGCCTTTTCATCCTACCCCGCGCTCGGCATGTTCTCCGCCGAGACGCGGCAGCACCTCGTGCGCATGGTGTGCCTTGACGGCAAGAACGTGACGGACGCCGCGCATTGCTTGCGCCTCTCCGAGCGGTCGGCGCGGCGCTTCCTGCGCTACTTCATGGAGTCTGGTGGCGAATTTCACCATGACCCCGAGCAGTGGAACCGGTATGCGGACAACGTGGAGGACGACCCGACGCTGCGGGATGCCGTCCTCTCCGCGGTGCGCGAGCAGCCAGAACTCTTCATGGACGAGCTGGCGGAGGCGGTGAACGCCCTGACGGTGGCCGTGGACGG
>Ga0209093_1000231_pt1 | contig 28752 bp, 26 predicted proteins | sample SidtaG_4_FD_187450 | JGI IMG/M metagenome (GOLD analysis project Ga0209093, IMG submission 187450) | Marine algal microbial communities from Sidmouth, United Kingdom - Sidmouth_Male1 metaG (SPAdes) (version 2) | ecosystem: Host-associated > Algae > Red algae > Unclassified | place: Sidmouth...
ACCCCGCCCCTTTACCGTCTGATAATAAAAGCACCATGGGACCGGGGTTCGCCGTCGTCGGCACCCCCGGCTCCCCATCGGATGTTGCACGAACAAAGGTTCTTCTTCCTCGCCTCTAAGGCGATAGTGTTCGCTTTATCGTGCGTCTACGGTCGATCACTATTTACTGGATAATTAACCAACGTCAATAATCCCACATTTGGTGGAGCAGCAGGGGATACTCTTGCCTGCCGCGTGCATCTGCACGCGGTTCCCGAGAGCTATCTCATGTTGCCAAGTGGCACGGTGCCGGGTATTGCACCCATTGGCTTGACGCGCAGGGCGCGTCTCCCACTTGTGTGTGCCACGACGCTGGGCGTTGTGGGTGGTGATCTCCAATTGGAGCGCGGAGCGCTTCTGTTGGCACTGTGCCTGTTGAGCAATGACCCCTGGTGGTGCCGATGGGCAACGTGGCAATTGGAAGGGTAAGGGCAACGCCCTGCCTTCCGACTACGTCCCGCCGGGAGGCGTTCCTACGAACATGCGAGACGCCGACACCCTAGGTGGTTCCCTCTCGGGATCACCTGCGTTGAGCGCGGCGGCCTCTGGCCAACCGCTCGACGCGGAGAGCCTTAAGGCGGAGGTGACGACACTTCGTCTCCGTTTGACGGCCCAACAAGCGACTAACCGCTCGTTAGCGGAAGCAAACGACGAACTGATCGCAAGCGTGGAGGCTATGCGCCAGGAGGACATCGAGTCCGATGCCCGGGCGACAAAGTCGCGTCGCAAGACGAAGAGAAAGACTAATTTCAAGGTCGACCCCAAGGGGGGCGAGTCGTCTTCCTCTCGTCCAGAGCCAGTTGGCCGAGCGACCGAACGCCGGGACCAAGAGCGCAAGCTTCGCAAGAAGTTGCGTAAGATCCGCAAGGAGACCAAGTTGGCCCGCTCAACATCCTCAGTTGAGAACGCCAACATGTCGGCCGAGAACGAGTCAAGCTCGTTCAGTGGGACAACTTCCTCTTCGTCCTCCGACTCCGGAGAATCCCCGGATTCCCCGTCGTCCCCGTAGTCGAGCTCAAGCTCCGAGTCTTCGGACACGTCATCGGACGCCGCGTCTCGACGATCCCGCCCGGGTCCGTACAAGGGTCGTCCCGACTCGAAGAAGAGGTTGGAGAAAGCCGATCGGCTAAGATCATTCGACCCTCCAACAGTCGCTTCAAGTCCCTATTGGACTATCGTACCTACTTCCTGATCCGACGTGATCTGTCTCTGCCCCCCTCCCTAGTGGATAAAACACATAGGATGAACCGCCGCCTGGATGGCGCATTCCAAGGGCAAGAGCCGTTTACGGGCACCAGCCCCCTCGGCGTATTCACCTTTCTGACGACCTTTCGTCGTGCCTGTGACGCAGCTGGCTTGACACACGGACAAGCCCTTCCTCTCTTGGCCTTTCGCCTGTCAGGCGCGGCTAAACGAGCCTTCTCGAGTGCCCTCAACTCGAAAGCCGGGCACCGCACATATGCGATCCGTACCTATGGTGCCGCTATTAACTGGCTTCTAGCCAAGTATGCCACCCACGCCGTAATGGCCTCCGTCTACCACGACATTATTACAATGCGTCAACCCGACAATGAGTCGCCCACAGTCTTTGGGCTCCGCGTTGAGACACAGTGCGACCGCCTAGACGGCCTGTTCCACGCTCAAGATGTCAAGGATGTATTCATTAATGGCTTTTCCGAGATCATCCAATCTCATGTCCGGGTATTGGACGGGCAGTTCCCCAAGCGCACTCTGGCGGACACCATCTCTGCCGCGCAGATGTATTGGGACGGGACGAACAAGCTTCGCCTATCGCTTAAGCTGCCTCGTCTTCAGACGACTATGGTGGCGTACGCCTCGCCCATGCCAACCCGGCATACCAATGTCGACCGCCCCTTCCCGGTTACCCAACCGCGGGCCCGGTCCCGTTCCCCTCCTCCGAAGGAGTCGCCGCAGGCGAGGACCGACATTTGTTACAACCGTAACAAGCCCGGTCACTTCGCTGCGCAATGCGCTGAGCCATATCGGCCACGTGAACGCCGTCCGCCCGTTATTGCCGTGTACTCCGTAACGGAGGATACCAAACCAACCGCTGAAAGAGATAGCAACGAGTCCACCGACTCGAAAAACGAATGAGCCGGGTGCCCCTTAGCGGGTTGCCCGGCGCATCATCACCAACTGGTGAAAGACGTAAAGTCACAAGGATACTAAGCCCGGCACATCGGCACTATGAGATCGCGGCCACTATTGGCCCTTGCCAACGGGCAATGCACAGCTGTCTCCATGTCCTGGACACTGGGGCCGGCATTAACTTGGTTCGACCTAATGTCTTGCCCGCCATCTGGCAGAGTTCTGCTGAGAAGCTCGAGCGCACACCCCGCATCAAAGATGCAAACAACAACCGCCTCATAGCAAATTATGGTATACATCTGTACATAGATGTTGGATGCGCCAAGGTTTTCGACCGATTCTTTGTCGCCGAACACCTATCGGTGCCATGTATTCTCGGTACCGAGTTCATGGACAACCATGTCGAAGCCATCTTCACACACCTGAAGAAGGTTGTGTGGCAAGACCATGTCGGTGATGTCACCAGGAACCTAGGGCGAACGCCTATCCTCGCCACGCTACTTGCCAGTAATTGGGAACGGTCGTGGGAAGACCAACCTGTTAAGGTAAGGGCGTGTCGCCAGGTTCGCGTCAAAGGACGAATGGAAGAATGGGTTATGGCGACCTGTGCCACCCCTGGCTTCGTCACCATCTCGCCCAACATCCGCCTATGTCGGCACAAGTCAGTGGCATTCGCCCGTGGCGTTGCACTGGTCAAGCCCGATGAACCATTTTTGGTTAAGGTCTGCAACTTCGGGCCGGACCAAGCCACAGTTCGTAAGAACAGCTTCCTCGGGTTCGCTGAACCATTCCAAGGGCACATGTTGGCCGTCATGACAGAAGAGAAGGCAACCCAAGACACACCAACCGGTGAAGATACATCGTCGTCCGACGACCCTGTTGAGGATGTGGACCTTAGTGAAGCACCGGAGCACTTGCACAAGCAAATCCGGGAGATGCTACGCACGCATTCCACGATGTGGGACGGTACCATCGGTAATATACACGCCACTGAGCATGCTATTGTAACCCCAACGGATGCCGTCCCTATCCAGGCACAACCGTATCGCACGGGTCCATTCAAACGGCAGATCATTGCTGATCAAATCAACAAGATGTTGAAGCTCAAGGTCATAGCACCCAGCCACAGTGCATGGGCAAGCCCCGTCGTCATCGTACCAAAGAAGAATGGTAAGGCCCGCTTCTGTGTCGATTACCGACGACTCAACAACATCACCAAGAAGGATGCTTATCCCCTTCCCCGAATGGAGGATTGCCTGGACTCCTTAGGAGATGCGAAGGTCTTCACCTCCCTTGACTGTACGGCAGGCTATTGGCAAGTGCCCCTACGCCCTGCCGACGGAGAGAAGACTGCGTTTATAACGCATGCGGGTATTTACCATTGGCAGTCCATGCCCTTTGGACTGACCAACGCCCCAACTACGTTTCAACGTGCCCTCGACATTTTATTGTCTGGACTCAAGTGGCAGCTTTGCCTCGTCTACCTAGATGATGTCATCATCATCTTTGCATCTGCAGAGCAACACGTCAAGGACGTTGACGTGGTCTTAACGCGGCTGCGTGAAGCCGGTGTCACTCTCAATCTTGAGAAATGCACCTGGTTCTCCGACATAGTCGAGTACCTTGGACATATTGTCCGACCGGGTCAACTCCATGTTCATAATGAGAACGTCGACGCGTTGAAGCACGCTTCTTTCCCCACCACCAAGATCCAGCATGAAAGCTTCTTGGGGATGTGTAATGTCTATCGACGTTTCGTCAGAGACTTTGCTAAACGAGCAAAGCCGCTCAACGCAATGACCCGCGCGGAGGTCCCTCCAGACTCTCCAAAGCCAACGGACGCAGCCCTCGCGGCCTTCGACGACCTGCGGCAAGCGCTTCATGCACCAACAATCTTGGCCCTGCCAAAGGCCAAAGGCCATATGATTGTCGATGTCGACGCCTGCGCCGACCAACTCGGATGCACCTTGCTGCAAGAGCAACCTGACGGTACTAGATTACTGGTTGGCTATTGGAGCCGTGGACTCAGCCCAGCTGAGAAGAATTATTCCACAACGGAACGAGAGTGCCTCGGCGTTGTGTGGAGCGTACTCAAGCTCAGACACTTCCTCGAAGGCCATCGCTTCCTAATAAGAACCGACCATCAAGCCCTAAGCTGGATATACAGCACCACTGACTCAAGTGGTCGGCTGATGCCATGGCGCCTACGTCTGTCCGAATATACATTCGACATGCAGTACAAACCCGGTGCATCGCACCACGCCCCAGACCTCTTGTCCCGAACGGACAATGTCGCCGCCGTCGAAGATATCAACGACGATATCCCATGCCTTTCATTGGCCGAGACGGCCAACGGCTTGCTGACGGGGAGGTACACGGGTACCGACATGCCGGCCCCCGTCGAATACGACTATATCGTGGAAGCCCAACAAACCGACGCGTTCTGCGTCGAGTTGGCTAAACAGGTGGTGCGCAGAACGGCAAAATCCTTCTTTCAAAATGAAAGCCATGGACTCTACAGGCGCGCACCGTACGGCGACCAATTTGTCATCCAGGAAAGCCTACGCGAGCGTATCCTTACGTTGGAACATCACGCAACGGTGTCAGCCCATCCGGGTATGAACCGGATGTACTGCGCCATGCGGCGTCGGTATTACTGGCCATCCATGGTCACGGATATCTACAACACTAATACCAGGTGTACCACCTGCGCCCAAAATCGGCTGTCACTACGACGACACACGTCCCCACTGACGCTGTTCCCAGCTACGGAACCATTGACAGACCTATCGGTCGATATTTTCGGGCCAATCCCCGCTACCAAAGCTGGTAACCGCTTCTTTCTGGTCATTACCGACCGCTTCTCCAAGCTGACCAAATGCGTCGCCTTACGGCGCATAACGGCAATCTCCGTGGCATCAGCCATTATCGACGCATGGGTCGCCTGTTATGGCCCACCTGACCGAATCCTATCGGATCAAGGGCCCCAGTTCATGTCGAACTTCTTCATTGCCGTAATGAAAGTGCTGGACACAGAAACAGTGCGCACCACGGCCTACCACCCACAGACGAATGGTCAAGTCGAAAGGTACAACCGTACCATGGCTACGCAACTCCGACATTACGTCACGGACGACCCGCACCGTTGGGATGACCTACTACCCGTATTGACCATGGCTTATAATAGCCAGCCACACAGATCGACAGGCATTGCGCCATTCGAACTCGTTATCCCGAGACGAATCCCGAGTTTGCCGGTACGCAACCTCCCCCCAGGGACGCCATTGACAAATAAGGGTACCCTCAATGACGGGTCACCCCTAGCGCGCAAGCGTGAGTTCATGGCCAAGCTAAGACAGAAAATTCCAGCCGTCTTAGAGGCCTTGCAAAAGACTCAACAACGCTATAAGCGTAACTTCGACTCGAACGGGGATACACGTATCAAACGTGTCCGTGTCGGTGACTACGTGTATACGACGTACCAGCAACAAAAGAACAAGCTGCAAAGCAGGACCGTCGGCCCATTCGTCGTACTCGACGCAGATGATTCTACCTACGTCGTAGACGTGAATGGCGAAGAGCGAAGAGTCAATAGTGACCACGTCATCCCGGCCCCACGGCCGTCGACCCCAGACGAGACATCACATCCACTATTGGACGGACTCGATAAGCCTGAGAGCACACCTCCGGTACCCGACGAATACGTCATTGACCGCCTATTGAAGCTCCGTCGGAGCAATGGCATCTACAGTGTCAAGGTCAGATGGTTTGACTATGGTCCCAAGGACGATTCCTGGGAACCCTTGGAAAACCTTCCTCGAAACTTGGTCATCCGAATTCTCCGACGGAAAAAGAAGAAAATTGCCGGGTACTCTTGGAGTATTCCCAAACCCCCGTCTCCGGGCACCCGCCGAACACCCAGGCTTAATCAAGCCGAAACGGCGTTGGTAGTAACCCCCCAACGCCAAGAACGAAAGTGGTCCCCGACCATTCTTGGTGTGTTTTCGAATTCCCACGGCGAAATTCGAATCACACTGAGCTGGATCAAGATTAACCAATCGAACTCAGTTCAGGAGACTTTACCGATTTGTTGGGTTCGACTGACATTACCCGAACGGACGCGTAAAATCTCCCACGACCCCTGGTTGGCACTTCGGCGTTTCGCCGAGCTTTCTGAGTGGCATGGGCCGTACACCTACGTGCGGCCCTGCCCCCCGACCTTACACGGCAATGACGCGCCACCCGCGCCGGTTACCGAAGGGGTTGGATCCGAGCCTAACGGGCTACTGTTACCTTCGGTCCATGACCTAACCACAACGGTTGAGGACCTGATGTACCAAAGTACAGAGGCGACGCTTATAGCCCCCAGATGGGAAAGCGCCCCCTGGTAGGCCGACGCCAAGGCGGCTTGTGCATCGCACGAAGTAGTACCCCACGTGTCAAAAGACCATAATGACACGTCCACATGGGCACATGTTGCCTTTCACTTTAACAGGAAAACCAACAGTGCTACGCAATCCAAACCCTCTTTGTCTAAATGACAGCAACCCATGAGCGGGCAAGATGTACACAACACGGCCACAGCATCACCCGCCGACGGGCATCGGCAATAAAAACAAGCCAATCAAAACAAAGGCACAAGTCGAGCCCACACCGGTCTTAGACCACCCGCCTCAGTTGCGGAAGTGCCCCCGGCTACCCTCGTCCACCGACGAACTGCGACGGCGCATATTGCGCGGAGGCTCCTCCTCATCCTCGGCGTCACGGCTGAGACGCCGGCCGAGGATGTCGCCAGCGTCAAAACGCACAGGCGAGGGAGGCACCGCCGCCACTTGGCGCAGACGTTCGACCTCCTGGTAGAACAGGTCGAAGACAGCCTCCGAGTCTGCCGGCCGCCACGCTTATGGTTCGATCCAAGACCGGCATGGCGTCGTCAAGGACATAGCCATGATCATCACGAACCGCCCGGCGCAACGCCTCCGTCTGGCGATTCCACGCCGAAGCCAGGGCGGCCGCCCCGACGCCACGAGACACGCTCTGCTCGTCCATACGCCGACTCGGCCCGTCGCCAAACAGAGCCACCGCCGCCTAAAACGCCTCGGGCGAAGTCCAAACGTCTTCAAGCGCCGAACGCCCATGTCCCCCGGACGCGGCGGTCACGCGTGTCTCGCGCACCGGCGAGAGCGAACGACGGCTAGGAGAAGCGGCCCGACGCGAAGGCCCACCGGCCGCCCGCGTCCCTTGGCGGACAAACCCGCCGTTGCCTTGAGCCGCCGTCACGGGCGTATCGCCATCGTCGTCCAAACCTCCGCCGCAGGTGAGAAGGGACGCAAATCCCCGACAAGGGTTGTTCAGCATGAACCCGTATTCGGCCAACGAGTCCAAATGGACGTGCAGCTGACGCGCCGCACGCGTCTGCGTGTCACGTCAAATGACGTTCTTGACCACAATGGTCCACGGGAAGACCTCCGTGGCCTTGTGCATCTCGTGGAAAGTATCCAACATGGCCTCGCCACCCGGCCCACTGGCCATCCGGTGCAGGTCCAGCTTGGACATCCGCCGAAGGGCCTTGGCATCGAGCCAGGCAAAGACCTTGTCCGTCAGCAGGGTATGCACCCACCCGGTCGCTAGGAAGTAGTAGTACTCCGCATTGACGACGTGACAAACGGCACTGAAATCGTCGACCAGATTGTGACCCATGCACGACAGCGCGTAAGGCATCTCCATCGACACCCCGCGGTTTAACCACCAGCGGGGGTAGCGTGAGAACCGCCGCGACAAGTCGAAATGAAGAGGCGCCCGGACAACACCGGAACACCAAGCGGTGGGAAGAAGCCCGCGGCTCGAGATACGCGCCGCGCCTTCAGCACGCCGATGGGCGGGGGCATATCTCGGCGCCCGAAACGGGGAAGTCAAAGCCACGGTTCGTGCGTCGAACTTCTCCTTTACGGCGTGTTCCGCCTAGTGAGATGCCTCGATGAGCTCATCAAGGTACTCCTCCATGCCCGCCTCCTGGGCAATGGGCACCGACAGCTCCTTGGCCGTACGGCGCGACAGGAAGACGGCCTCCGGCCAAGCCCGACGCAGACGCCTGAAGTTGTTGGCGGCGACCTCAAAGGTCCCCATCCGGTGGACCGGGAACAGGAGCGCCCAAGCGTAAAGACGCGTATGAAAGTCATGGAAGGGCCGTCCGTAACGGACCAACTCGTTGGCGTACGCCAGACCCTCATACGCATGCCGCGCCTCGCCTTGGTTGCCATAGTTGGCGTTTCAGTGCACCTCCGCCACGACGGCGTCAACGTGATCGTCGGGGACCCCGTTGAGGATTTCAATGAACCCCGGCGGGACGCCGCAATGGCCTTGTTCAATATGAACCAACGCCACGCGGCGGTTTTTGGTCGCAGCGTCCATGAGGACGTCGTCGCTCATGACGGGGACGCCGTCGCGTGTCCCAAGTGACGGAGGGCTGAAGTACGTCCGCCGAAAAGGCGACGGCCCCGCCCCCTCGATGAGCGGAAGCTCCGCCGGTTGGTCCTCGGCCTCATCGGGATACCCGGCCGGGATGTCGGTGCCACGCATGTCGCGCCCATCGTCGGCTGACGACCCGTCTTTACGCGACCCCGAGCCAACGCTCGCCTCCGACCCGGCTCGCCCCGCCGGGCCCCCCGCGCCATTGGCACTGTTCCCAGCCGCGCCGGCCGCATCGGCCATCTGGACCTCGCTACCGCCGCCCGCCATCTTTTCCTCGCCCTTGCCGACGGCAACCCACGTCTAGTGGCCGACTCGGGCCAACGCCACCCGCCCCGACCGAAAATCCCACCCCGCTCTCCCTTCCCGACCTAGGGTCAAACTGCTGGACACAAGCTGCGCGCCCGACTCCTCAGTGGCTATGAGCCCGACCCTGTTCCTCCGCCCACCGTGTGCGCTAGCGCAACGACCCCCACCCGCCGAAGGAAAAGCCGTGATAGCCTCGCCGCGCGACGGACGGGGCACGGCAGACGGAGGACCCGGAGGTCAACAAGTGCGCAAGCGCAGGCCACGGCAACCTGCCCAGCTTGGCTACTCAACCCGGACGCCGGACGGCATGGGGAACCGGACGGGCCCTTGCCGTGCCCAACCCCCCGGTATATATACCGTGTGGCGAGCCCAGAGGCCCGCCGTGCTGCCCCCGGCTGTGCCCCCTGCGGCACGCAGGCACAAGGCCCCCACCCCTGTAGGGGCCGATCTGATGCCTGCACGGCCGGTGCCGCCCTGTGGGTGCCCAGAGGCTGCCCGTCCCCGCCCTCTTGCCCTCCGGCACCCATCGGCCATTCTGGGCCGCTCGCGACCGTTCGCGCCACGGGCTACACCACTCCGCCTCGCGAGAGAGTGTCAGGGGTCTCCCCAATCCCCTTTGCAGGCGCTGGCCAGGGCGTAACGCCCTCACGTCCCTTCGCGCGTCTTTACGCGACACACTGATTGGTTGCCACTTATGGCTTTCGTGGAGGCGGATCAGTCGATCTGCGCCCACTCGCCCGAACGGCTCGAATCTCATTACTGGAGTATGTGGCATATCTCATTAATATTTGGGATATTGGGCCCAGTAGCCCCCCTGACTGGTCAGTATTCACGTGGAGGATTGAACTGACCTGTGGCTCGCCCTTTGGGAGGCTACTTCCGTCTTGTATTTCTGTCTTTTCTTTTATCGTCTCTATTTTGGTGGTTATTCGATCTGTATGATCGCTCGGTCGATCGACCCCTCCCCTTTACCGTCTGATAATAAACGCACCATGGGACCGGGGTTCGCCGTCGTCGGCACGCCCGGCTCCCCATCGGATGTTGCACGAACACAGGTTCTCCTTCCTCGCCACTTGGGCGATAGTGTTCGCTTTATCGTGAGTCTACGGTCGGTCGCTACTTACTGGTTTGTTAACCAACGTCATTCATACCACACCGGGGGGGTCGTCCTCGGTGCCGGAACGCACGTGGTTTTACCACAACCGCACCAGAGACGACAGGGGCCGCAAGCGGCCGCGCCAGGAGAGCGTGGCCGGCCCCTCGAGCGACGCAGAATTGGATGGCTCTGAGCAGCGCGGAGATGAACACGCAGATGAGGCTCTGGTGGAGGCTGCCGTTGGTACCGCCACTGAGCGGGGAAGTACGGTGCTTGGGGCGATGCTCGAGGCCGGGGCCAATGGTGTTTGCGTGTCACGGCTGGTGTTCTGTGAGAATGCGGACAACTACGTGGCATACACGTTCATTCATCAGCACAACTTGACGCGTGAAGCTGCGTCGGACCTACTTAAGAAGCGGTTCCGCCATGTCACATGCCGCACGACGACACGGCTCAACGCTTTTGTCCGCTCCAGCGTCAACTTTCACGAGCGCCACGTAGCCTCGTGCCGCAACGGCTGTGTGGCGCTTGTCTCGCGCCGCGCAGACATGGATGCTTGTGACGCATGCGGCGCTGACCGTCGCGTGGCTACCGGGTCAACAGCAAGCCACACTCTGTACTGGTCTCTCTCTGCGTGGCTACGCACAATGCTGGCTGACCCAGAAGTCGGCCCTAGCATGACCTCCGCCATGGCTGACGCTCTTCAGGCTGCCAAGCTGCCCCTGGACGGTGTGCGCGACTGGTACGATGGAAATATTTTCAGGAAAGCCGTACGCGCTGGTCTCTTCAACTCTGACACTTGCGTGGCGCTCAGCGTCTCCATGGACGGTTTCGAGGCTTGGCGTCGACGGGGTTTCCAAGGCTGGCCAATTGTAGCGACGGTGCTTAACGTGACGCCCGGTGAACGAGTCAAGAACGTCGGCCAAATCATCCTTGCTGTGACGCCTGGACCGCGCCAACCAGCCGATCTGGAGCCGTTTCTTCATCCAATCGCCGAGGAGCTAAACGAGCTTGCAAGTGGAATTAGTGGTGTCAAGATCTCCGGTCGCGACGGAGCAAGTCAAGTGCATGCCTACGTCCTTCAATTTACGACAGACATGCCTGGAGGCGACAAGCTCTTAAACGCCAAGGGGCACAAAGCGTTTTGCCCCGGTCGCTTCCGGCTGCTCTTTGGCGTCCGCGCCGACAAGCGGTACTACTACCCCCCCGTGAACCCGTATACGAGAAAAAGACGGTTCAGCATCGACGGGTCAGAAAAGACCTAAATGACTGCCAAGAGCCTGGCCGAAGACGTCGAAAACTTCGAAGCCGCTCGGCGGGAAGGCGAAAGCATGGCTGCTGTTGACAGGTTGGCGGTCAAGACTGGAATCCAGGGCTACTCACTGTTTTTTGTACCCAGCCCAGAGGACAAGCTGCGCTTCCCCCATCTGAGCTACTTATGGTGAGTCGGTCAGGCCGCACTTCCGTATGGCACCATGCATTTAGTGCTCTCAAACGTCACGAAGGGGCTTTGGGAGCTGTTTTCGGGCGATTTTGGCGTAATGGGGATCAAACCCGAACCCTACATTATGTCCAAGGGGGCAGGCACTACTATCGGGCGCGAGATTGCAAACGGGCGTGCCACTGTTCCACTCACGCAAGCGCGCGCCCTGCGGGACATCCAGCTGCACTGGAAGTCATACATGGCCTCTGACTGGCTGTTCTTCTTGCGTAGCGTAGGAGAAGTCATCCTGTGCAGCCGCATACCCGACGAGATTCTCATGACATTTATGCACCTGTGCCAAGCCGCACGGCTGATGTTCCGGACCTCAGGACTATCTGAGGAGGAACTAAGGACAGTCGAGCGTCATCTGAAGAACTTCTGCCGCGACTTCTACAAGTACATCAACGCCGAGCGCCCGGAGCGCGTCCGGGTGTGCCTTCCTGTCGTGGCGGCTCTGTTCGATGTTGTCCCAAACATGCGCGCATGTTGTCCGGCATGGTCATACTGGCAGTTTCCCATAGAGAGACTGATCGGCACTCTACCTGACCTCGTTAGGTCGAACAGTGAGCCCTACGCTGCTCTGACCAATGCGATAGTACACAAGTACAACAAGGAGCTGATCACGCGCTACGCACAGACGTACGCGAAGCAGAAATGGGCGGACGCAACTGGCAAGCCTGTAGCTGCTGTACGGGAAGTGCCGACAGGGGCCTACAAACTGTCTGAAGCACCTTACCCGCCGGTGTACCTGCTGCCCCCAAGGCACGACCCCGCCCACCTGACCGGTCTCGAACTGGAAAGGATGCGAGAAGTGCTCTCTTTGGAGGGAATTGAAGCCGTTCCAAATCAAGCACTTGCCAAAAAATACTTCGCCTTGAAGCTGGCACGAGGACAAGTGGCCGGTACTACTAAGCAGGCAAGTCGTCGAAACTATCGCCGTAATCACCTCGTTTGAATGTTGTCGACCGTGGAGCAGCGAAGCCGTGGCGGAGGCGTTGAGCGAGCTGCCGCCACGGTTTACGGGGCCGTGCACCACTACGCAGTTGTGTATGTGGCGGGCAAGCGGATGGCATTCGCACTTATCGAGTGCGTAGTATCTTCCGCAGACCGTCGTGGCACGTACGGGCTACCAGAGAAGCGGAATGGCACTGACTGCTTCACCTCCCTGGGCGGGCGGCTGAGGTATGTCAACGCTTTAGCTATTGACGCTGTTGTGGGCACATTGGAAATGCGCAAGAGGCACGTCGTCATGTTTTGTAGGGACCGATTCAGCCATGAGAAATAGAAGAGCGCTATTTTTTCTCTTTTTCCCGCACGTGATGGCCTGGCGAATTGATCACCACAGAGACGCACGGCACACAGGGGTGGGAACAGGGTGCCTACAGCCCTTTGAGGGCGGTATTCCGAAATCAATAATGCGATTGGTGGGAGCTGAGAAAGTTGCTAGCGCGGCCAGAAACTTGAAGATGCAAGCCCAGTGTCGGGAACATCGCCTTTGGTGGCGGGCGGTGCGCTGTCGCACTTTTACCGGGGTGCGCTGTCGCATTGATACTGGAGAAGGCACGGTGAAGCTGCTGGCTTGGACAGGAGACGTCATTTCGACTCATTGCGACTGGGCGCCGAGCTCTAAGGCTCGCAGGGAGAGGCCTACGCACTTGTGTTAACTCCAGCGTCGAACTTGTTCCGGCAGGTCCACGATCTCTGGCCAGATTGGACGAAGCCACCATCGCGCAGCCAGAGCTTCAGCATTTCTATAGTAATTGTGGACGTAATTTGGGCTGGAGGATGGCCGCGGAAGACAAGACGTGCCGGTGGCAGGCGCCTCGCTGTCGGAAACCTCTCGGTCGTCGTCGTCGGCTACCGCCGTCGTCTCTGCCGCCACCGTGTTCCCATACACATTCACTCCGCTGACGATACGCAAGCATGCCTCCCAGGTCATCCAGCCGACTGCGTACGCACCCACGTCCTACATCTTGCTCTGTCAATAGCATCGATGGTAAGCCTCATTAGACTAGATTGACATGCCTGCTGGAGGTTGGTGTGTCAGTCGTGGTTGTCATGTGGTCTCCTTTTTTCTCCCCTCGTGTGTTCCCTACTATTTGTAAGAATTTCTTCTGACCGGGCTGTATGTTTGTTTTTATTTGCTTCGGAGCCTGTGACCGTTCAACTGTTTATCGTTCTTCGTTCCAGGACTGGTCGCTGCGGTAAGCGCGGCCGCGTCCCTCCCCGCCCCCACCGGTGTGAGCTTTCTTCTGGCACGTGCCTCACCGACAACGTCGGCACCTGCTCGGCACTCATCACGGACGACGGCGGCGAGTCCTAGTCGTGAAACGTTTTCCTCGTTGCCGGCGGCGGCGTCTCGACTGGCGCGCGGTGTTCCCCTCCGTGGTCCTTCCTCCCCGGCACCTCCGGCTGCTGCGTCGCGTCCGGGATCGGCGCGGCCTCCACCTCAACCACCGCGCTCGGCGGGAGCTGGGACTGGTGGCACGCCCGCGTTGTCCGCAACCACCGCTCCTCCAACGGCCGGTCGCCAAGTGCCGGCTGGACATGCGTCTTCGTCGTTGCTCCCTCCACGTTCCTCGAGGGCGGAGGCTGATCCAGTCCCTGCCCGTGCACAAGCTCCCGTAGCACCGTCTTTTCTTCCTATTTCCTCCGTGTGCAAGCACGTGCTGCAGGGCGACGCGCAACCGCGCAGTGCGTCGGCGCTGCAGGCTGACCGGGGCGTGGCGCGTGGCAGGAGGTTGACAACCGCGCGGGGAGGGATTGAGGTGGGCGGTGAACGAGAGCGACTTGCACCGCGGACCACTATTTCCAAGATCAACATCTTTTCTGACGGCGGTCTTGGTTTGTCGGACATGGACAAGAGGCGCGTGCGCCGGGCAGTCTCTTTCTTCATGTCCAACATTCTGAGGTCTAACGCTTCTGTGTGCCTTCAACCCCCGGAGCGTGTACGTCTGGTGGTGTTTTACCTGGAGGAGCGCGTTCCTGTGCTTGCGTCCTGCGACGGGAGCTGGGGAGCGTGTGCCGCCTTGTCGCGCAGCCTGTAATACCGCCAACAACATGAGGCAAGGAAACGCATGCGGCTCGGCGACGACGCAGACGCTGCCCCAGGCAGCCCCGAGGCGGCGGCCGAGGAGGGCGCAGGCTCGGGGCTGCCATCGGAGGAGCACACTCAGTACGTTTTTCTGTCCCAGCTACCGTGAGATGCTAGTAGCGTAGCAATAAAGCAAGCAACACAACCTGTAATTACCAAGCGTGAAGAGCAGATTGTGGCACTGTCTCTACAGTGCGGTCTCGAGAGAGGCTGCTAGTTTTGACCAATCAGGAGCCAGGAGGGTTCCCATCAAACGTGGCTCTCGACGCGTTCCCACATCCATGTCGACCTCTGAGAGCGATTGTGGGCCCATCAAACTACAACTCTCCAGGGGTTTGTCTAGGTTTCTGGCCGCCTGGGCGCGGTCATGCCGGGGACTTCGGAAACCTAGACCTCTAGGTTTTTGTCCCGTAGGGCAGGGGGAGCGGGGGGGGGGGATGGCGGGTGACACCACCCCACAACCGACAGACGCGCGTAGGGATGTCGCTGCGAGAAGCTGTGGTCACGGGGCGGCAACGCCTCTTGACATTAGGTGGCACTGGAAACGTCGCCCGTAGCCGGGCGTTCCTGGTCACTGGCCCACCAAGTCCGCCGCGTGTCTCCGACACGGCCGACCACGACGCGTCCTATCGCCGCCACCGAGGGGGCTCCAACGGAAGGCGGGGGCTCAGCCACGGCCACGGAGATGGCGGCGGTGCCCCCGTGCTCTGGAAGAGGTGCACCGCCAATTCCGTGGCCACGAAGCGGCAGTCGCACAAAGGAGCGCACCGCCGCCGTCACTGTCGTCGTCGCCGACGGGCGCCCAACGCTGTCGCCGTCAGCGGGGCCGCCCAAGTCCCCACGTGCTGCCGCCGCCTCCGCCGTAGTCGGTCGCGTCGCAGCCACGCGTCGCTTGTGGTGTCGCTGCCGCCGCCACGACGATTGGGGCAGCACAGAAGCAGCAGCCCCGTCCGCCGCCGCCCACCAGCCGCTGTCGACCGCCCGTGGTTGGCGGGCGCGTGGCTCTGACCGGCGCCCACAGCGCCCGTGCCGGTACCCGGCCCGCCGCTGGTTTGTGCGACGGCCGAAGGCGTCGCGGCCACGAAGGGGATGTCCCCACAACCGCTGCCAGCAGCTGCCGGCAGCACATCATGGTATGACATGGCCGACGGGCATCGCTTCTGCCCCATCCACCGCGGCACGCGCGTGCCCATGGTCGCTGCGGAGCCACCGGCGGTGAAGCCGGTGGCCACTGACCTGCACAGTAGCCAGTCAGCTGCGGCTGTGGACAGAAGCCGTTGTGGGTATTGCCGGGGACTGGTGGCGCCAAGCCACCTGTCTGGCCGGCGGATGAGCGACCGCTTGGCGCGTATCCTGGGGTCCGCGGAAGAATAGGCCGGGATGGACGGATGCTCAAAAACAAATGACACTGCCCGTGATACATGAGCACAGCGCACTTGCTTCAGAGCGACTCTTACTTTTCGAGAAAGCTGAGAACGATGGCGCTACTGGCAGAGCTTGCACAAAGTTTCTTCCTGTTGCGTCCTCCACGCTCAAAGATATCGTATCGCACGTCACACTTTGCACAAAAGTTGTCGTGATGATGCGCCCGGCGAGGACTGTCCTCAGCCAGGCGGCTTGTTCAGAATATGTGTCCATGGCAGACGCAAGCCCGGGCGATTGCACTGCGGTGAGCCCCAAATACCGGCGCCAACCCCACGCGCACCCCTCTCACGGCTCTCGCCCCGCCCCAATCCACGGCATGTCAGCCCTGTTGCTGACACGGTGGCATGGCGGAGAGCTGGTAGTGCCGGGTGGCTGTTCAATTCAAACACCGCGAGCGTGCCGTACACGCCGTGGGTTCTTCCCCACCTCGACCTGTCCATCATCTGTTGGCTTTCTCGGCGGCTTGGCGCCACCGGCCCCCCAAAGCACACAAAAACACAGCGCCGCCCCACCACACCACCACAGCAGCACCAGTTTCTCCTGTAACGTCCGGACACACGCGACGCCAGCCTCCGAGCCCCGTGCACAACTTTTCCGCCGCCACTGCCGCAGAGCAGAGTGACATATAGAATGAAACAGCGGCAGGGGCCGCCGTTCTCCGTAGTATACAAGCAAGCTGTCGCAGCCGTGCAGCTCCGCCGACCAGCTGGCGTCGGCGGGGAGGCAGCGGTACTTAGCTGAGAAAGCGGAGACCTTGCCAGCGGGGCAGAGGTACGGGCACGGGTAGTGACAGCGGCGAGGAGGGTACAAGCGGTGCCGAGCTCACAACAGCTGCCGAGATGCATGTCCTAACGTATAGAAGTCGCTGGTCCAGGGGGAGCACAGCCCCCGTGCCCCCCCTGACAGCGCCAGCCCGCCCACCCACCCCCCTCCAGATTCCGAATCTCCTCCCCCAAACCAACCTTGACGCAGCCCTGACGAAGCCTTGACGAGATCTTTGCATCTCGTCAACCCTGCGATGTACCCAGGGTTGTAAGTTCATGTTGAATATACAGATGGTTCGACGAGTCAGGTTGATCTCAAGAAAAGAACGAAACCAAACGGTAAACGACTTGGTTGTACTTGTTCTTCCTCACCATGATATTCAAGAGTTTCATTGGCGCCACTTCCGTGCAGTTAGCTTTATCTTTCGCCGCTGTACAGCGAGACCAGTTCGCAGTTGCACGTGACGGGACGGTACAGCGGTACGTACATGCGAGAGAACTGTGCCGTACCGTTTCGAGGTGAAATTCAATTACATAAGTTTTGCAGCCGGAACGCAAGACTTCCGTCGCAATGGGTCGCCACAAAGAGCGACTGGCAGACCGCTACCCCGCCACCCACCGTCGTTCTGGCTTGTGACACGCGGGTGAAGCGCAACATGAACTCCTTTCCTATCCTGCCTGCGGATACATTTGTTTCATCTGTAGCTGGTGCTGTTGGGGCTCTCCCTAGTGCCTTATCTTCCCCTTCCCAATACAAACCCTTTCGTGTTCTTCGTTCGAGTGTGCGCGCCCGATATGGCAACCATTTTGAACACGCCGTGCGCATGTCCGAGGACGCCTTTCACGGATTGATGGGGTGTCTGGCGTCCCCGCCTACCTCGCTGCGGCCACACAACAGTCAGCCCAGCTTCCCGGTCACCACAAGGTCATGTGGGGCAGCCACCGTGGCGCGCGCCGCGGGGGGGAAGATCGCAAAGGGGACGCTGCGCAGTGCGGACGGGGAGGTGGGTGAAAAGCGCTGCGACAAGCTGAACCACGCATCGTCGTGCGTCTCGCGTGGGATGTCGGTTGCGTGCTGCTCTAGCTTTACGCAGCGGCGTGTGTGGCCTCAAGCCAGAATGCTCCAGCGACCATTCGTCTGACTGTTGCGTGCGGGCAATTTCGAGCTCACCAGCTGTTAAATCCTGGACTCTGTGACGGTGTAACGCGGTACAGACATACGCGAGGATCCCGCGTACGTTTATACCGGTATACCGTCCCGGGACGGGTTCGGCCAATCAAATCAGCGTTACGCCGGTATACCGTCCCGCGGTTTGCAACTGCGAACGGGCCTGAGACTGGACACCTCCTCGTTCCGGGCCCCTCCGGGCCCGGAACGCGGGAGTGTCCAGTCGCGCTGTGAGAGCTGGTCGCACAAACAGGACGCACCTGCGACGCTGGTGGCAACAACCTCACCCCCACATCTGAGGCCCTTTCGCAGTTGCCGTACCATGGCGTGTGACGACGGTATATATCTGCGAAAGAACTGCGTTGCACGGTTGCGTAGGGTATGTCAAATACGTAATTGATGTGCTGGGACTGACGAAGTCAATCCAATCAGAAAATATGGACATCTTCGGGAAGCGCGCTCCCAAGACGCAACGACTCTCTGCCGAAGACCACACTGGCTCGTGCAATATGGATCCCTCACCTATCTTCCGCGCGGGCGCGTTTTTGACGTCTGTAGCTGGTGCAGAGCATTCCCACCCTGGTCTTTTTTCTTGCTCTACACCTTATACACCCAATCGCGTTTCTTTTTTTTACGTGCGGGCCCGCTACGGGGCCCGCTTCGAGCGCGCGATGCGCATGTATGACGACGCGTTTAATGGCCTCGTCAGTGTGTTACGCCCTCGCTTTTCTCACCGTGGCTTGTGTGCGGAGGCGCGCACGGCGATAGCCTTGCGCTACCTGGGTAGCGGCAGCTACATAGATATCTGTGCTGCTTTTGGGGTCCACACAGCTACCGTTTACCGTTCCCTGTGGGACGTTGTGGATGCTGTCAACTCCTCGCCCGCTTTGGCGTTGGACTTTCAACTGGCGGACAGCACGCGGCGGCAGGCGTACGCCGCCCGCTTCCAATCTCGACGCAATTTTCCGTTTGGCAACGTCGTTGGCGCGTTGGACGGTATTGCGGTCGAACAAGAGCAGCCTCTTGCAAGCGACGTCACATGCGTCGCGGACAACAATTTCCTGAAAGGGTTTTATGCTTTCAACGTCCAGGCGATTTGTGATGCCGAATACAAGTTCCGGTGGATGTCGTGCAAAAGCCCAGGGGCAATGTATGACTCGGCGGCCTTCACGTGTACTTCTTTGGGTCAATCCCTTTCACGACCTGACGACCCTCTGACATCCTCTTTGATTCGTGACGGTCAGTGCATAGCAGCTAACGAAACGTACGCCCGAGCGAGGTATTGGGTGTCCCGTGGCCCGGCGCGGGAAAGGGTGACCTTTGGCGGGACGCTTACAACTTTTATGTTGTCATCTTTGCGTATTCACATCGAGCAGGCTTTTGGGATGCTGGTGTGGCGGTGGGGTGTGTTTTGGAGACCAATTCGTGTGCCGTTTGCTAAGCGGCCGAGTCTCATGCGCGCGTGCTTCCGTCTCCACAACTTTTGCCGCGACCACGCCACCGATGGAACCAACTTTGTGGCACCATTTGGCGATGATCGCATTGGAGGGAACGTGTTCTTTTCTCATAACGATGCTGTATCCACTGACCAGCGCGGTGGACGCCGCGACCGCGAGCGCTCTGCATTTCGGGTTAAGATGACGGGTCGGGTCGAGGAGCTTGGTCTTTTGCGGCCCGGTGTGGCTCCTTTGTACTGAGCGTGGGGGCACCAGGCTGGAAGCATAAGTGATAAAGTCGTACGTTGCCATCAATGTAGAGACAACTCAATGTTGAGCGCCAGACAGAAAAATCGAACCACCAATCTTTCCTTCAAAGCTGCCAACAAGACACCCAAAAGCAACACCTGAAAAACTAAGTCTAGTACGGCTCTTCATCATCCACGGGCGGGTCAGCAGAACCAGGTCGTCCGCCGCCCGACGAGCTCTCGCGACCTGTAACGACACCCCTGAGCCCTCCAGCGCTCGGTTCTTGCCCGGCCAGGTCAATAGACGATGGCGACCCGGCCGCAGCGTCCGATCCGACACTGGCTGCCCCGGGTCGCGAACGAACCGAGGAGCGCACAGCGGCACTCAGCTCAGCCTCGATGGCCATCACGATGTCGGCGGGCATAGCCGCATCTCGAGCTTTTTTCAGGGTCTGAGATGATGCAACGAGCTCCGCCAGACGGGCGTGCTTCGCTGCTGACGCCGCAATACTCACAGAGCTGTCCACAAGCGTTTGGAAGCCACTACCGGAATTGCTCTTGCGCTTGCCACGCGTCGCAGTAGTGGAGGTAGTGCAAGGACCCGCTTCATCGCCCTCGACGCCCGCGGGACCAACTTCTGGGTTGATGAGATTCAACACAATCTCCTTGCTCCTCATGAGAGAAAACTGGTAGTCAAGAAGCGTATCCCCCTTGGAGAAATCGGCCCATAGGTCGGGGTTGTTTTTCTCGGAACAGGGATATCGTTTGTACACTCGCCAAAAAGCACTGCCAATCTGGGACAGTTAAAGTACAGCCACACAAGAAAGAAAGACGTCAATATCGTGCAACTGTGCAGCTGGAGTCTTCAGGGGTGCAACAAGAACCATCCACCACCAAAGACAGGAATAGAATATAGCGTCATATGAACATACCTCCGTCCACTTAGCCTTCAAAAACAGACCGGTGCGCACAACGGGGTGAGTATTCGGGTCAATACCCCCATCCGCACATTCCGATGGCACGGTGAATACCTCGGACCCATTGAACATGTCGGCTACAACGACCACCCAAACGTCATGTCGACTCGATCTCGAGTCTTGTTGCTGCGGACTCATCGGCCCACGAGACACGACAACACCAGCGGCCACCTCTCCCGCGCACAGAAGGCGCGTGAGGCGGGCTCTCTCGTGTTTGGAAACGTTTGGAGCCCGATCTTGTGTCGATGGCGCTTGAATGGCCCCTCCGGACCGATCACCTGTGAGTCGACTCCCTCTGGCCGGCCCGATTGCGTTCAATCTCGGGCCACCCTGGTTGACAGTACCAGCGAGGGCTCTCTAGTGCGTGCTTAGTTAGCTACCGATGAGCGGTGCTATTTGTGACGGGCCCCCTTAGCGTGGCCGGACACGGGCGACTCGCGGGATCTCCTGACACTACCTGTCGGGGGGAATCGAGGGCGTGGGGGAGAGGCGCCCTTGAGGGGCCCTGCGCACGCGTACGCGCGCTGGCCCCGGGACAGCGGGTCTTATGGCTGGCCTCGGCACGGCTGCGAGCCGCCACCGAGGGGGGTGTCGATTGTCATTGTTTCCCTGAGTAAACCACCGTTGTGGGGACGAGCCCGTCTACCGACTCCCCCCCTTTCCCGGTGACACGGTCGTTCACAGGCCGAGGGATATCCGACCACTGGCACGAGCCTGTACTCCCACATTCGCGAATTACTGGTGCTGGCCGTGCACGCGATCTATTGATACGTTGACAAGAATCCGGGCGCCAAGTGACTTGTTTGGATCCTCCGTTTGCCCCGATCCTCCGTTTGCCCCGTTCCCCCAGCAACGAACCCCCTTTTTCTTCTTTCCCTACGTTGGGCATCATGCCGGGGACGACCAACACGACGGCGACCGACGCCGCGCCGGTGACCCCCGCGGTGTTCCTGTCGTCCGTCGACCTCACCCTGCTGAAGATGGTGCAGCGCGGGTTCGTGCTGTCGATCCGCGGCTTGGCGGTCGACGCGGAGCGAGTGCCGCTCACAGGCGAGCAGGTCAAGGAGTCCGTCGCGCAGGAGTTCCCGCCGGCGGTCCTGTTCGCACGCCTAGTTAAGGTGGCTCTTTTGGATTTGAAAAGCAAGATGCCATTACAGAAGTTGCCTGAAAGCGCCGCGATTCTGGTGTGGCCTCCAGTGGCTCTGGTCGACGCTCTCGTGTCGGAGCGGCGATTTGGCAGCCCGTCTTGCTCGCCGCCACGTCCGCCCGTCGCCGGATCATCCCGCACCGTGCTCTTGATCGCTGTGCCGCCATCCTGCCACCTCTCCTTTCGCCCCTTATGTTTCCAAGCACCTTGAGGGCCGGCCCTGGACGTCAACAACTATATGGTAAAGGAGGGTCTGCATACAACCATGATGTGCGGTCAGCAGGACCGTACAACACGAGCTCTGCCGTCAACGAAGGCAATCCAATTACTCTGGGTTCTTTTGTTGATAGTCTTGGGTGGACCGTATGTTCTTGGCATCATCGTGATCAGCGCTCTGAGTTGAATCCAATGGTATGAAAAGAACCCATCCGACCGCTATCGGCTCGGGCAGCAAACTGCATCTTCTTCGAACTGGGCTCGTCGGATGTCATCTCTTTCGCATGAGAGCCGAAGACAGATCAGAGACCGGCCTTCACACTGGGAGTGGACTCAAGGGCATCTCGCCTGTTGAGTAGGTGTCATGCGCTGATTGGCCCACATCCACTTCCACAGGAGAAACTGAAGACGTGGAGGCAGAAAGTGTTATGTTTTCCAACCCCACTGCCGGCCATCGCAACCGCCAATAGAAATCCAAAATTGTTGGACCGATCCAATCAGGCGGCTTCCTGGGCCCTGAAATCCAAAAGAGCCGCTGGAGGCGGTCTTAACTAGGCGTGTTCGGGGCGGAGCTCACGGCTCTGCCTCTGGCGCACCGCGAGCTCCGTCGCTGGCTGGATAGCCACGGTGCGGCTCTGGGTACACACCCGTCCCACCGCATTGCTCCACTCCTGGCCGCGAGCCTGTACTCCGACCCCGAGGACACGGTGGCGGCCAAGGAGATCGTGCGCGCTCAGCTGGCGGCGGGGTGCCGCACAAACGCCCTTGGCACGGCGGATCCCGCCTCGGAGGAGCCGGTGCGGGGCAGCGGCAGCGGCACTGGCGGGACGAGCTCGCAGGACCGCCTCGCCCACAACGTCGGGATGCGGTTCCGTGACCCGTCCGCCAAGTTCTCCGGCGGGATCGGCGAGTCGTGGAAGGAGTACGTCGGAGACTACCAGCAAGTGGCGCGCGACTACAACCTCACCTCGACGCAGAAGCTCCAATTCCTCCACAACATCGTGGTAGGCGCCGCGAAGCGGTACTACACCAACCACGTACAGGCCTTCGCGACCACCTTCGCGCAGGCCGTCGAGATGGTAGGGAACGAGTTCAACTCGGCCGTGCAGCAGAACGAGGTCAAAACCTACCTTTCCGACTACGACATGAGCGCGCTGGTCGAGGGCGGTAAGACCGAGGCGGGGGCCCTCGCACACACGTACAAGACGATTGTCAATTTGGCTCCCCTGCTCCCCCGGTCCCACCAGGGCGACGCCAACAGCGTCGATTTCCTGCACCACGCCGTGCTCGGTTATGAATGGGCGACGGAACCGCTCAGCCGCGTGGCGACTCACGACCTGTCTTTCCAGCAGTTGTACGGCGAGCTGGCGGCCTCCCTGCAGCTGCACACCGCGACCAAACGCGCCAAGGACAGGCGCTCGTCCATGGCTGTCGGGCCGGTGAAGTCCGAGCTGGCGAGCGTCATGTTCGCGGGGCAGGGCGTCTATGGACGCCCCAAGACGGGCGTGGGGGCCACGTCGGCGGCGGGCCCGAGCCGGGCCGTCCAACGCAAGGAGCGGTTTGACCCGCTGTCGCTGATGGGGTGCTTCAACTGTGATGACCCCGGCCACACGATGCGGGATTGCTCTCGTCCTCGCGATGCCACGCGCGCGGCCAAGCGCAAGTTGGACAATTTTGCGAAAAAGAGGGCTTGGACGCCAGCCCTGGCGGGCATCCTGTTCCAGCTCTGCCAGCAAGTGGACACCGACCGGTTACCCGATGTGCGCGCCATCGAGGCGGACGCGGGCTCAACGTCCGCGGCCTTGCTTGAGGACAACGTGGCGGTAGAGTCGCGCTTGCACGACGAGCTGCTGGTCGCGACCGCGACGCGCGGCGCATCGGGCTTGGAATCGTCCGCTGAGCAGGTGGAGGAGGTGTCTTTTGCCCCGGGGGTGTAACTCGTCGCGACACCCCCAGTAAAAGACGCCCACTTCCGAGCGTGGAGACCGACCCCAAGGCAGCAGCCAGGCTGCTCCGCCGCAACGTACGGCGCGGCGAGTTTGAGGGGGCGTGCCTCGACACGGGGGCATCACGCTCAGTGGTAGGGCGCGACCAGGCCGAGGCCTACGCCCGCCTGTCCGGGGAGAGGCTCGTACTAGCCCCCCCCGCGATGACGACGTTTCTCTTTGGCTGTGCGGAGCATGCTAGTATGGGCACGCTACCGATGCATGTGCCTCTGTCCCAAGCCTACTACCTCCCGTTGTCAATCGACGTCATCCCACTGAACGTCCCCCTCCTCATGGGCCTCGACGTCCTGGATCGGTACGGTCTGTACGTCAACAACGTCGAGGATCGGCTGCGCAGCGACGGGCGCGACGTGACCGTGCAACTCGTACGCAAGGACGGCCACATTTACCTCGCGTGGGGCGCCGCCGACCACTACACGACCACGGAGCTGACGCGTGTCCACCGACACTTTGCGCACCCGCACCCTGACCGGCTCTTTGCCGTATTGCGACAAGCGAAGGACCCCCATGCAACTGCGGAGACGCGTGCTCAGTTGTCCGAGGTGACGGCGGAGTGCCAGGTGTGTCAACGCCTATCACGGGCGCCTAGCTGCTTCCATGTGGCGCTGCCCACACAAGACATTGTCTTCAACCACACGGTGCTCCTGGACCTGATGTACCTTGACGGCAAGGCGGTGCTGCACGTAGTCGATAAGGACACGCTGTTCAGCGCCGCCACCCTCCTGCAGGGCGAGACGGTGGAGGCCGTGTGGTGGGCCTACACGCGGAGCTGGGTCTACGCCTACGCGGGGCACCCACAGGCCATGCACACAGACCAAGGCCCGCAGTTTGTTGCGGCGGGGTGGCGGGCGCTGGTGCACGCGGCCGGTACGCGCCACATTGAGTCGGGGGTGGAGTCACACATCTCATTGGGCGCCGGCGAGCGATACCATGCCGTGCTACGGAACATCTACCGGCGCGTCAAGCGCGACCACCCGGATGCGCCCCCCGAGGTGGTCCTCGCCCTCACCGTGTCGGCAATGAACCAAACCATCGGACCACACGGCCTAGTTCCCACCCTGTTGGTCTTTGGCCTTATCCCCCGGATACCCGTGAGCCCGTTGCGACTACCCGCGCAGCTGGACCACATGCGCGCGGCGGACACCGCACGGAAGGAGATGCGCGCGCAGGTGGCGCGCGCGCGGCTCCGCGTAGCGCTCCGCGACCGCGTCCCTGCTGCGAGCGACGCCGACCTGGTGTTGGGCGCCCAGGTGCTCGTGTACCGGGAGCCACCCGTTGACAGCTGGGTTGGCCCGCATTCCATCGTGGCGCGTCGTGACAAGTTGGCCTGGCTGGACGTCGGTGGGGCCATGCGGCCCTTCAGCGTCGACAAACTACGGCTCTACCACCCCCCGCGAGTGGCCCGCAGTGCGCCCCCCGCGGTCGGGGGCACTCCACCGGGGCCGACTCAACCGACCAGCCTAGGGGAGCCGCCAGCGACGGGCGGAACCGAGGCACGGGGGGCGGAGGGCACCGGCAGTCGTGCGGACGCCACCCCAGGAGCGTCGCCGGTGACAACGGAGCAGGGTGCTACGGCTACCGGAACCGGGGGGGGGCAACGCAAAGAGGCCGGCGCTCCGCCGCAGTCCGGTGTCCATGGTGCCACCCATCCACCTCCACCTCGGTCGACGCCCGTCGGGACGATGCCTGGCAGTGCGACGGAGCCGGAGGACTTGGGCTCCCTGCTGGATGCCATCATCAGCGGTGAGCAGTACCTGGTCTCTGTGGGCGCCGCGTGCAGGGCTATGACGCGCGAGGACCCGGCCTCGCGGACGGGCCGCGGAGCGTGCGACGTGTACCTCACCAAGGACGTCCCACCGGGGGACCCACGAATTCCCACGGCGGCGTTCCAGGCGGCGGCCAAGGCGGAGATCGATGGGCTGCTCACACGTGGAGCCATGCGCCCCGTCGCGCGTAGCAGCCTCCCGACGGGCAGCAACATTATCCGCGGCCGATTCGTCTTTACGGTCAAGGGTGTGGGCACATCCGACGAGAAGCCCAAGGCCCGCTATGTCGCCCAAGGTCACCTGGACAAGGCCAAGCCGTTCATGGTGCACAACTTGGCCACCTTGCGGCAGAGATCCACGCGGTTGTTGGTGTCGACGTCGGCGGTCCTACGGTTCCGGCTGTTTTCGCACGACATTAACCAGGCCTACCTGCAGAGCCGCGACACACTCGCCCGCACCCTGTACCTGGACCCACGCCCCGAGGACCGACACCTCTTTGACCTCACGGACGATGAGGTCCTACTGTTGGTTCGCCCCTTGTACGGGGTGTGTGATGCGGGTGACTATTGGTTCGTGACCCTGCAGCGGCACGTCCGCGACGACCTCCTCATGACCCCGTTGTCGTCAGATCCAGCGCTCTATATGCGCAAGGGTGTCAAAGGCCTCGTCGGCCTGATGGGTACGTTCGTTGACGACTGCCTCTTGGGCGGCACGGACGAGTTCCAGACGGCCACCAAGACGACATTGCGGGTGTTCGAGGCCAAGCCGCGGCAAATGGACGAGATGGAGTTCGTCGACGTGCAGGTCAAGACCTCGCGGAGCCTCCCGCGGACCTTTACGTTGGACCAGACGGCGTACGTCGCGTCGCTTACGCTGCTACCCACGGGCGCCTCCTACGAGCGCTTCACCTCGGTACGGGCGGCGGTCGCATGGGTCGGGCACACGCGCCCTGACCTTGGGTGCGCCATTAACAAGGCAGCCCAGGTCAGCAAGGCGACCTACCAGCCCCGACACGTGCACGCCCTGAACAAGGCGATCTGGGCGGCGCAGTCGTCCCCCTCATTTGCGCTCCACTACCCGCCTCTGGACCGGACCACTCTGCAGCTACGAGCCTATGCGGACGCGTCCTTTGCGACCAACGACGACCAGTCGTCCAAGCTGGGATACATCATCCTGCTGGTGGATGGTCGCGGACGGGCACACGTCTTGAGTTTCTCCAGCCGCAAGTCGCGCCGCGTGGTGCGGTCCGTGATGGCCGGTGAGGTGTATGCCTTTGGAGCCGCGTTTGACGAGGCCTACGTGCTCCGCCACGACCTGGAGCGGTTGTACGACTGCCACATCCCGCTGACCATCCTCACCGACTCGAAGCAGCTCTTTGACGTTGTCACTCGTGGCTCGCACCCGACGGAGAAGCGCCTCCTCATCGACGTTGCGGCAGCCCGGGAGGCCTACAACCGCCGGGGGATTTATAACGTCGGTCTAGTTACGAGCGACAACAACATTGCCGACAGCCTCACGAAGGTGAAGCCGAGCGGCGCGCTCGAGCTGCTCCTGGCGACGGGGGTGGACCGCACCCCCGTTGAGCAGTGGGTCATCCGACCCGGTACCGCGTCTCCGTGTCCGACCACGGAAATCCCGGGAGTGTGAGTCGACTCCCTCTGGCCGGCCCGATTGCGGTCAATCTCGGGCCACCCTGGTTGACAGTACCAGCGAGGGCTCTCTAGTGCGTGCTTAGTTAGCTACCGATGAGCGGTGCTATTTGTGACGGGCCCCCTTAGCGTGGCCGGACACGGGCGACTCGCGGGATCTCCTGACACTACCTGTCGGGGGGAATCGAGGGCGTGGGGGAGAGGCGCCCTTGAGGGGCCCTGCGCACGCGTACGCGCGCTGGCCCCGGGACAGCGGGTCTTATGGCTGGCCTCGGCACGGCTGCGAGCCGCCACCGAGGGGGGTGTCGATTGTCATTGTTTCCCTGAGTAAACCACCATTGTGGGGACGAGCCCGTCTACCGACTCCCCCCCTTTCCCGGTGACACGGTCGTTCACAGGCCGAGGGATATCCGACCACTGGCACGAGCCTGTACTCCCACATCACCAGCAGTCTCTCGCCCGCCGTCGGAGGCCACTGCCGATCCGGGTTTGGGCGGCGACGAGTGGGAGGTTGAGCTCGCAAGGGGTGGTGGGGATGTGAAGGCGGGCAAGAGGCCAGGTGTCAACGGAGTGGGTGTAGAGGGGGGATGGGGGGACGGGTTTGAGGTGGTCGAATTAGAAGCACTAGGACGTCCGTCACACGCCACCCCGTTCAAACGGCATCTGTGCAGAAGCACCTCCTTGCTGCCATAAACTGGCAGCCCTCGGCGCTGCAGCTCCGCTCTCATCTGCCTCACGGTTACCCTTGAAGCCATGTTGGCTGGGCACGGTGGCGCACGCCGCGAGGAGGACAAGAAATGTTGTGTGGCGGGCAGAGAGACGGGCGGAGAGTGCGAACACGATCGGCACCGTGAAGAGTCGCGTGTGTCGAGTGGCCCGCACTTTGTCAGGCAGCTGTTGCTGGCGAGGGCGCGTGTCGTGACCAGCCGGAGACTGTGAAAGAGCGCGGTTCGGAGTTTGAGAACTTATATTCACGGTTCATTCTCACCACACAGCTTGTCAACTCTCGGACTTTGGAACGGTATACCACGGTATAGACATACGCGGGCATCTCGCGTTTGTCTATACAGTCGTTATGCGTTTACATAGCAGGGGTGCGCCGTGAAGTAGTCCTCTATTTCGTGTGTGCGTCCTGCGACTGACGAGTGTAGATTTCTCAAACATATCTTCCCGATCGTCGATCGAGGACCCATTTCTGGCTGAAAGTGGGGATTCGATTGCCACACCACTGCCGATCGCTCTCAACCGAGGCCAACCGCGCACCCCACCCCCCCACGTCAGTGGCTCATCTGGCAGCCCGCCACCACTGGCACCTCGCCGAGTGCACATAATCGAGGCCAACCGCGCACCCC
>Ga0209093_1000232_pt1 | contig 28627 bp, 33 predicted proteins | sample SidtaG_4_FD_187450 | JGI IMG/M metagenome (GOLD analysis project Ga0209093, IMG submission 187450) | Marine algal microbial communities from Sidmouth, United Kingdom - Sidmouth_Male1 metaG (SPAdes) (version 2) | ecosystem: Host-associated > Algae > Red algae > Unclassified | place: Sidmouth...
CGCCGACTCGCTCCCCCTTCCAAAGTGGTGCGCCACCACTCCTCGCCAGCGGCGACCACACGGCCGAGGCCGGCACCCCCACTCCCTTCCCTTCTCCGCCCCTCACACGGTCACGGGCCACCGACACGCGCGCGGGTGTGCCACGCCCCCTACAAGACTCCGCCGGGGAAGGCGGCCGTCCAGGAGCCACCGCACGGTCTTTGCTGCAACAGACCGCGGCACCGTTCAGTCGGTCCTGAGGAGGTGTGCGCGGCACCTTCTCTCGCCCTCGCTGCCGCCGCCGCCTGTGATGGAACTTCTCTACGGTGTCAATTCCGACCCCGCACCCGCCGCAGGTGGCCCGCCGGCCGCGGCGACCGCCGCCGGCGCATTGGCGTCTGCGCTTGCACGGCTGGCGCTCTCCAGTCGGAGCGAGAGCTCCCCTAGTGCTCCCGCAACGTCGCTCGTGGTGGCGGCGGCGGCGGCGGCGGCGGCCGTGGCGGCGGCGGCGGCGGCGGCGGCGGCCGCCGGCGCCTTTGGTGGTGGCGGCGGAGGCGGCGGCCGCGGGGTCGGCGTCTCCCGAGACCGGCGTCGGTGGTAGCGGCGGGGGCCGCGGTAGTGGTGGTGGTGGTGGCGGCGACTCGCCCGTAGGCACCGCTCGTGGCGGGAGCTGTGGTGGCGTCGCCGGCCGGCAGTGCTCGTGGCTGCGGCGGCGGCGGCCTTGACCGGTTTTAACCGCGGCCCGTCGCGCCGTACGTGGATGCGGCGGCGGCGGTGTCGCCCTCATGTACCGGTGGGGGCGCCGGCGCCGGCGACGTGGGCCTCCCGAAGGGTTAGGGGTGGTGGCGTCGGCGGTGTCGGCCGCCGGCACCTTTTGTGGCGGGAGCGGTGGTATTGTTGGCCCGCGGTGGCACCTGCCGGCGGCGACGTCTGTGGTGACGGCGGCGGTGACGTCTCCCGCCGGCAGCATTGGGGAAGACAGAAGCGGCGGCGTCGCCCGCCGGCGTCTTTGGGGGCGGCGGGTGACGGCGTCGTCGGCCAGTGGTGCCGGCTGCTGGCAGCTCCGTGGCTGACGGCGGCGGCCGAGACGTCGCCTGCCTCTACCATTGCCGCGGGAGGCAGCCGCCGCGTCTCCTGGAAATGGCGGCGACCGTCAGCTCCGTGGTTGGCTGCGGCGGCTTCGACGTCAATCGGCGGCACCGTTGGGGGCGGTTGCGGCGGCGGCGTAGGTAGGCAATGGCGGCGGCCGGCGGCAACGTCGGTGGCGGCGGCGGCGTCGCTTTTGCTCGACGGAAACAATCACGGGGGTGGGAATGGCTGCGTCGGCTGGAAAGCATGGCGGCCGGCGAAGGCGTCAGCGGCGGCGGCGGCGGCGACGTCGCCTGCCGGCAGTGTTGGGGGCGGCCGCTGCCGCAGCTTCTGCCAGTGGTGGCAGCGGCCGTCGGCTTCGTGGATGGCGGCGGCTGCTGAGACGTCGGCCGCCACCACCATTGGCAGGGCCGGCACCGTTGCCGAGAGCGGAGGCGGCGACGCTGTCGGCCGGCGCCGTTTGAGGTGGCGGCGGCGGCGACGTCAGCCAATGGTGGCGGGGGCCGGCGGCTCCGCGGTTGGCGGCGGCGGCGGAGACGTCTGCCGCGACAACCTTTGGGGGCGGCTGTGGAGGCTGCGTCGGCCGGTGCGGCCGGCGGCCGTCGGCATTATGACTGGCGGAAGTTTCGGGGACGTCCGCCGCTACCATGTTTGGGGGCGGCGGCCCCGTTGGGGAGGGCGGCGGCAGCTACGTCGCTGGCGGCGGTGGCGGCGGCGGCGAAGTCGCCAGCCGGCACCTTTGGTGGCGGCAGCCGCAGCGGTGTCGGCCGGCAGTGGTCTCGGTAGGCAGCGATGCTGGCGGCGGCGGTGGCGGCGACGTCTCCCGCCGGCACGATTGTTGGCGGCCACGGCATCGGCGTCGGCCGATGGTGGCGTCTGTCGGCGGCGACGTCGGAGGCGGCGGCGGCGGCCACGTCTCCCACAGGCACCGTCGGAGAGAGCGGCGGCGGCCAGGTCGCCCGCCGGCGCCGTCGGGAGCGGCGGCCGCGGTGTCATCAGCCGGTTGCGGCGGCGGCCGGCGGTTCCGTGGTTCGCGCCGGCGGCGGAGACGTCAACCGCCGGAACCGCTGAAGGCGGCGGCGGCGGCGGAGTCAGCCAGTGGTGGCGGCGGCCGGTGGCTCCGTGGTTGACGGTGGCGGCAACCACGTCGCCCGGTGGAGCTGATGCAGGCGGCGGCGGCAGCGGGGTCAGCCGGTCGTGGTGGCGGCCGGCGGCTGCGAGGTTGGAGGCGGCTGCGGCGACGTCGGCAGCCGCAACCGTTCGGGGGGGTGAGCGACGGTTGCGACATTGCCCGCCGGCACCGTCGTTGGCGGCCGCAGCGGCGGCGTCGGCTGGCGGCGCCGGCCTTGCCGCCGTCCTGGGGAAGAGAAGCGCCTGAGCATCGCTGCCAGGCCGCCCAGGTCAGCCGCCCGACGCTGGGAAAGCAATCGCGTCGGAGTATAGGTGCAGGGGGGTTCCTGAAACGTACGATCGAATTGGCCATTCTTGTTAGGAACCAGGTTAACCAATCGACATCTGGTTTAGGAAATTGGCCTCTAGAGGCTGTTCATAACGATTGACTTGATCATTGGTGGAGTGACCGCTCGCTACCGCCAGAGCGCCCACCCTCCGCGGCATCCCCTCCGAGAAACCCGCAAAGAGAGAGTCAGGAAGACTGTCCCACTCCTCGCAAAGGCATCAAACAACTTGTCCAACGTGGTGGGTGGCGTCGGGCGGGCACGCGGAGGCCGCCCGAGGACGCTCCAAACGTTCTCAATCGGGTTCATATCTGGACTCTGAGGAGCCCAGTAGACGCGCTCCAGTCCATGAAAAGCCGTGTAGAAGCGCGCCGCACGAGCCCTGTGGGGCTCACAGTTGTCGTCGAGCAGCTTGGAGTTGCTCGTCTCACTGTGCTTGGCCTCGAAAAACGGGAGAAGGTGGTTGTGCGAAATGTCAATATACTTGTGTTGGTTAAAACGACCCTCCACGCGTACCAGGGGCGTCCCTCCGCACGCAGAGAAGCCCCCCCACACCAATAGGCTCAGCCAACCCGACTTGAAGGATGGGCGGCGGTATGCGGGCAAGTAGCGCTCCGTCGGACGCTGCCAGACGTGTGCTTCGACTCGCGCTGGCCGCACCGTAAAAGTGCGCTCATCGGCAAAAGTAGCCTTTCCTCAGGCCTCGGAGGTGCTGCTACTGTCGTCTCGGGCTCATTTTCGTCCCGGGGAAACGTTGCGGGGCGTCAACAACAGCTTAGTGGCTGCGGCGCCGCTCCGCAGGCAGGCGCGGAGGAGGTAGCGACACACAGTGCTTTCGCTCAGCCGGAGAGCCACCGATTGGTTGAAGTCTTGTGTCAGCCGGGCCAGGGACAAGCTGAGGTGGCGGTAGACCAGCAACTGTGACATGCGGGCGTCACGAGCGGAGAGGAGGCGGGGGCGACCTCTGTGGTGGCGGCATCCAGCCGTCCCCTCGCATCGAACCCGCGCGGCAATGGTCGCCACAGTGCTCCCAGGCAACTGGAGAAGGGAAGCAATGAAGGAACTGGTAAGCGTTGAGTTTATAAAAGCAGCTGTGGCCGCCCTGGTGGCGGCGGGCACCGCCTTGGAGCCCGTGCGGCGTCGCATGGTTGCGACTGGGCAGGAAGCCGACGGATCCCGACCCCCCCACCCCCCTCAAATGCATCGAAGTGGGCGGATTTCTGGGGGTCGGGCGATCGTCTGAGCGTGGAACTTCGAGCAATTGTACAGATTTGGATCCTCCCTGTACCTTTCAAAAGACTTATCACTCCTTGCCAACGTTCATATCCCCCACAGAGGGTGAAATCATAGCACACACTGGAGAGAAGTGTTACGCAAGGAATAGAGAACTTCGGCATGTCACATGTGGGTTGACGGCGTGGGTCGTGGACACGCTTCAGGCCACGATAAGTCTTCGACCCACATTTCCATCCCATTTATGGCTAAGGAGGCCCTTCGACCCACGTCAAGAACCAGTACCGACCGAGGTGACCGCAGCCATGTAGCAGTCCATGAGTAGCTTGCATGGAAGTTTCCGCCAATCGCTAGCATCTGTTGGCTTTCGATGCCCAATCTTACGGATTCCACAGGACAGTCGCCCGATCGCTCTTCTGGCACACGTCCGCCAAGGCGTCGTCACCCGGGCCGAAAGGAGTCTCCACCTGGTCACACTGTGAGCGAGTCCACAAGGAGTGTGGCAGGACTGCCGACCCACGTTAGATACATGCCGAAGCGCCGAAGGGGTGGATGTGGCTTCCTTAAGAGACCAGCCGGGCGACCCACAAATTAATCACATTCGAAACCCACGTCGCAGTTGCCGAAGGTCTCTAATATCTCAAGATGTTGTTCGGCACGAGACAGTAGTCTCGGGCACTTTTTGAGGGCATGGTTGACCACTCGCTCGGCCATATCCAAGGGACATAAACGCGTACCATTGAATGTGATTCATGGAAACGTAGCCTATCCCGATGTTCGATCGCGCACAACGCCATTTCGCGGTTGCCTGCAGGCTTTGGGCATTTGCCCATCGCCAACCCCCCCATCTGTGTGCCGCCACGAATGTGGGGATTGGTTTCCCAGCCCCCGATGGGCGAAGGCGTCGGCGGGCCGGTATGCGGCGCCACCGGTGGGGGCGGCGCCCGCCAGAAGAGAGGTGGGCGCCTCCCGCCGCGGGGTTGGGCGAGGGGAAAGACGGGCACGAGCGGGACTCTGTTGCCGCCACCGCCAACACGCCTCCGGCATGTGGCGGCGGTGGTGGCGCAAGCCCGTGAGGGGGGAAGGTGGCCCTCGATGGCTTTCGGCTTGTAGGGGAGACACACCACAGTGTTTGATAGCCCCTGGGCTGCATGTGAGGCAGGGGTGGTCAGAATACCGTTTATGTGCACTGATGAGATTTTTTCCATCGGTCATGTCGGAAGTCCAAATATGGATAAGCTCAATTCGGAGGCCTATGGATACGGATAGAGTCATTCTCCATTTCTGTTGCTTTCTTTACTATGCAGGGGTGCATAGCAACGAAAGTAGGTCGGCCGACAAACGTGGTCCACGCCGGCGATCGTCCCCAGTGGCTCGGAGTGGCAATTGAGAATCAGTTAAGAGTACCTCGACAAGTCGTGCAAACGCATTTAAAAACAACGCACCTGCCCTCGCCGCAGCCGCCGCCGTCGCTCATCCACCATCATCGTCGCACCCGTCATCCACGCCCCATCCCCGTCCCCCGCTATCCACCCCGGTCCTCCGCCGATCTCTCTTCCCCCCCCCCGCACAATGTTCCCTCGCGCCACCCGCTGATTCGCCTTCTATCCCCCGCTGATCCCCCCCCCACCCCCACCCCACAATTCCTGGCCCCCCCCAGCCGATCCACCTCCGATTATCACCGATCCTCCCTCTACCCCCTTCCCCATACTTCCTTGCCTCTCCCGTTGCTCCCTTGCTGGCATTCGTACTGCCCCTCGTCGTCTAGGTACCTTGGATGTCTCTGTTGTTCCGGTTCCCGCAGGAAGGTGCTCTTTGTGGTCTGGGTCGCATTTCCCCTCACTATGGCGGGGTAGGTGTACTAGTTGGCATTGGTGGTTCCCGTCATGTTTATGCAGAGAGCCATAAAGCTGTGCCAGACAATTTATCAGAGACCTGAGGAAGGGTGCGGGGTGGCGGCCTGCGAACACGGGCGCGCGTGGCAGATAAAGGCAGGCGGCGTGAAAGATTTCCCCAGTCGCTGCCTACAAAGGCCAACTTATAAAAAGGCGGCTGCAGACGGGCGGGGGGTGGCATAGAAGCTTCACGATCGTGGGTGCGGCGTGCTCAAGTTGAAGTGAGGGGGTGTCCAGCGACGTTATGCTACTTCTCTGACAATGGCGAAAACGAAGAACATGGCGAAGTCGAGAGCGCATTGCGACGAGGACGGACAAACAATGGGAACAGCACAATCAATGAATTTGCTGCATGGATGGATTCGACTACCGAAAAACTCCTACGATCATCGGCGCTCCACTAGGGAGTCAGCAACAGATCCTTAGATCCTTCCTGATCCATCATTGATCTGGCGCAGAATGGAACGCGATTGGGCTGGGTTTCTCGTCGTAGTTCTCCCAGGACGATCGTCAAGAGGGGTGCTTAGGAATGGAGAAAGACTGTACACGATCGGAATATGGAAAAAATACCTCAGAATATACTCATTTTCGGCCAGAGAATTCTGTATAGGATGTTGATTTAAACTCCGATGTAATCAATGAACACCAGTCTGAGCCAGGTCCGTAAGGACGGAATTTCCCGCCACGCGGGAAGTCGACGTGCCAAGCCCTGCGGGACCCCCCACGCCGAACGCGGCACTTGCCGCAGCCCTTCTGAGTCGCCGCCCAGAGAACTGATCACCTCTTTCGCCGACTGATACACACCGCCGCAGCCTGCCCACGGCTTTGGCGGCCTTCGGCGAGCTGCCGTCAGCTCCGAAGTCGCCGCCAACGGCAGAACATTCGGACGCAGCCGGCGTGGCCGACGCGCGGGACCACCATCGCCCTCTGGGCGGTGCTCCTCCCTCTGCCGGGTACATGAACGTGCAGTCTGTCGGTGATGGGCGCGCTGCTATCTGCATCGGCTGTACCCGTCGAGGTCACGGTTGCGGAGGCGGTGACCAGCTCGCGGACGTTGCTGCGGGCGTGGCCGACGGCCGCGGAAGAGCGCGCGGCGCGAGAGGCGAGGCCGCGTCCGGCTTCAGAGGGGGGGGGGGGGGGGGGGGGGGTGTCGGCCTCCAGTATCTAGCAAAGACCGCGGTGAAACTCGTCACCAAGGCTGCCACGCGTTTGTCGGCCGGGTCGAACTTTCATGCCGGCGGCGACGCGTGCAAGCTTCTGAGCCCGTAGTAAATGGCGATGGTGCTTCAGAGCGCCGCTGTCCGGCGCTTGGCGATAGCGGAGGGGCCGGTTCAGCACGCCGACGTCGACGGCAGGGCCGCCGCGTGGGCGCCTGCCCTGGCCGCTCTCTCTGACATACGTGTGCCCCAAGCGGTCCCCGACGACGACCCCATCCGTGTGGTTGAGAAATGATTGCTGATGGATGTTGCCGCGGCTACTGTGGCGGCGCAGTCCGCGCTAAGGAGCCTGATCATAAGGCACTACCCGGAGCTGCTGCTTCGACCGCCTTTCGTCACTGAAATTGGCGAAGTGACGCCGCCGTCGCCTCTGGCCGCACTTGCGCGGAAGAGAAACATCCAATCGTAAAGGGGTGCGGGCACCTCGGCTCTCCTACGGCCAGCGTGGGTGGAAATCCGGTGGCAGGGCTGCTTTTCGACGCGGACGCCAGCGCGGCCATTATGATTCTCCTGTGACACTCTGATAACGGCGCAAACAGGTCGATTATAGTGATCGGATGGTTTCATCTGTGTCGCAGAGGGTCACCGCCTGTCGATGCCGAACGCGTGCACGAGATTCCCCCGATTTTCGGCAAGCGAAGAGAGAGGTCGACTGCACTCAACTAAATCTCTTCAGGCGCGATGAGTTTCGAAATCTTCCATATCCACGCATCCTGAGTATGACGTCTGGGATACGGATCAGGTATAGTCTCGCAGTGTCGGATGGTCAGAATAGATCAATCGTCTTCCCTGCTTCTCATATTACCTTTTGGATACGCGTCGCCGACATATATCTCAAGTGGATACGGATTTAATGCACGGATTTATCCCACGGGGATTAGAAGACAATCGCTACTGTACTCAGTGTCCATCGTGGTGGCCGTTTTCGTCTCCGGGTCGCTTGTCTGTTGGAGGCCACGTGCGGTCCTCAACTGCTGACTCAGGGTCGGCGAAGCAGCGTGCTGCTTGGCGGCTTGAGACTTTCATCCCCGCCGGTCGCCACCCCCCCCTCTGCCTGGCGTCCTCGACGCCGTCCACTTCACTGCCTCCGCCGCCAGAGCCCTGTACGCAGCAGGTCCTCCTGCAACAAGCGCCGTCGGCGGCTCCCGCCCCGACGGTGCATTTGCTCCGGCGGCAGAGCCAGCATCCAGAAGCACCGAAGACGATGCATCCGCGGCGGTAGCGGATACGCCAAATACAGCCACACCGTTGTCCACTTCCAGAGCGTGAATCGCGTAAGACACATTGGCAGTACCCAGCTTTTACGAGGCAGGCGGTGCAGGCGCCGCCTCCATGCCTGCACACTTCATCATCTTTCGTAACACCGCTTGACAGAGCTTGGCCGCCTCCGGCGTGGTTGCGCATCGCCGGAGAGTCCAAAAAGAAGAGCGCGGTGCGCCCCTGCTGCGCCACCGAGAGGTTTTCCACTGCCGCCGTGCTGGCCTTCAACTGCTTCTCCATAGTGGCTTCCTCAATCCGCATCTGCTTGGCAGCCTCGATGCCTCCGGGCCGGCGCTGGTCCGCCGTGCTGGCCAAGCTCGGGCTCCTCGTGCAGCCGCTCCTTCCGTCTTCAGCCGAAGAGTCGTCCACCTCCATGTTTCTGTCCGGCGTGTTTGCCGCGTCTCTAAATTTGTCGAACGTCCGGAGCACGGGCCAGCACGCCACCCACTTGTAGTGCGCCAGTTTGGCCTTCCTCTTCGCCGACTTGCCTTGGCGCTTGTCCTTCTCCCGTTCGGTGCGGATGGCATCACAGATGTCAAGCGAGAAGTATCGGGCCACAGCTCCACTGATTATTCCCTCCTCGAAGAGGTTTCCTGTCGTCTGCATGTTCTTAACAGCCAGGTAGTGTTACGTAGACGTGCTCGCGCCATTGCGGATCTTCTTGAACTGTCTGTCGGGCGCGCTCGCGTTACGCTTGACGTGCAAGGGCTCTCCCTTAATCAGATCGGTCCACTAGTCGTGTACAGCCCCCCACAGCTGCTCCTTGGAACGCCCGGTTGCCGTAAAAGGGGCTCAGCTCACCGCCAGGTCCGCCGTGCACAGCAGCACGCGGTCCTCGTCCGTCCAGCCCAAACCAGTACCAATTGCCATACTTAGGTCGTAGATCACTGCCGTAACGGCCGCGATAGGTACAGAGGGCCCAACAGGGGACGCTGCGCCCGAGCCGGAACCAGCTCAAACGTCGACGGGGGTGGGGCTTGGTTCCCGCCCACAACGTAAACTGGGTGAGTTGCCGCCTCCAGCAGCGTCGAGTGCGGCAACTGTTGCGACGAAGGCGGGGCTTGGCTCCCCCGCACGAAGAAAACTGGTTGGGGCACCACCTCCGGCGGCATCTGCGGCGGCGACGGCTGCGACGACGCGGGACACAAGATCAGCGGCGCGGGCGTGCTCGACGGTACGGCCGCTGTCAGCGTCCACTAGACGGTGCCCCTGCCGTGTAGACTGGCGGGCAGATCGCCTGCCCAAGACGCCGGGGGGTTGAGCACAGAGTTGGAAGGCCGGCGCACAAATAGCGCCCACTTTCTGGGTGGGTCGTCGGTTCTCGCTCGCCAGTGTCTACTTCCGAAAGAATCAGGCCGAGAGCCTGGCTCGTACGATGGCAAGTCAAACGTGGGGCCCATCGCAAGACGCGGCGGTCTCCACCGCGTGCGGTGGAACGGACGTCAGCTCGTTCAACGGGGGAGACTCCAACGACGGGGGCCGTCCGGACGGCCCAACGGGCGACGTGAGTGACAACCGCGGAGGGCCGTACGGGCGGCTCGGCGAGTATCAAGTAGGGCGGCAAAATGGGGGACTGTGAGGTAGGCCCGCCGGGGGTCCGCGAGGACTCCACCGAGAAGGGTGGTCGTTGTGGTTGGAGAAGGGAGCAGGCCGACGAGCGCCAGGAAGAGGGTGGCTGTGGGGCGAGCCGTCGTCGTCGAAGCGCCGACGAACACATCGGTCGTGCAGATGCATGGGGTCGTCGTCTGGTCCGTGGCGGCCCCAGTAGCGAGGTCCCGGAGGCCGGTGTTGCTGAAAAGGCCGGCCACGGCCCGATGGCGGTCGGCCTGCAGGCTGCCGGCCGTCAGGCCGGCCCGAAAAGGAGAGACGAGGGTTGCAACCGCCTGAGGGGAACTCCGGTCCACGAAAAAGAGGGGGCGGGCACCCGTCCATGCCGCCGGGCTGGCAACGCCCGGCCCTAGGAGGCGGGGCGCCCGGAGGAAGGCGGGGTCTAGGGGACCGTTCGTGAAGCGGCTTGGGCGGGGGGGGCGGGGCCGTCGTGGTCCCGTGATTGCAAGGCCCCGTACAGGTGCAGGGTAGCGAGGGAGGGGCGGCAGGGGCACCGTTGCGAGGCCAGTGCTCCCGGCGTCTCCTCCTGTCATTAGCGACCTTAACGTGCGTCGTCCGTGCCGATGGGGTGCGCGGGAGCGGCGGGAGGTCTCAGTTGGCGGGACTGGCGTAGGGGAGACGCTGGCGCGTCGAAATAGGGTGCTCGGAAGTGGCACGACGGCGCGTAGAAGAGTCACTTCAGGACGGTCCAGCGAGAGCGGACCGTCACGTCTCCGCCGCCGACCCGCTCGTTCGAGCAACCGGCCAGCGGGCAGGCTCGTGCGGGGGGACTTTCCAGAACGACCCCCGAGAGCGGGGCCCAAACATTCGCAGGCTCGGGGCTCGCACAACTCCCAGAAGGGCGATTCCGCCTCGGAAACGACTCCTTCGGCGCCCACGAGATTACAGCTGAGCATGGCATACACCCCTGCCAGTGCATGCACCACCCCGCGACCTGTTTGTTCCGTACACTGAGATTGTCCGCGCCTCACTCAATGGACGGATGAGAGGACACGCGGCGGCCCCGTCCGAGGGCCGAAGGTGAAACGTGTCGCGCAACAGTGTGGGGGCCGTTCCAACCAGGGCCTTTCAGAATCCGGGTTCTTCGGGAGAATCTGGGATATATCCAGGTATATCCGGATATATCCGTGGGAATCTTCTCGCCATCCAATGTGAGAGCAAAACGGAAGACACTGCTGGAAAGCTCACCTCATGCTCAGGCTCTTCGTGGAAAGACTGATGAACATACGATGTTGCTGCGAGCAGGATGCCGCTGCTTACAAAACGGTGCTTTATCCGAATCATTATTCCAAAGCCCCTGGTTCCAACCACAAAAGAAGAGGTGCCGCAATCGCGGGACCGCCTGGCCCTGCGTTCTCTGGCGTCGCCGTGTCCACAAATTGGGCCTCGCGTGATGCCGATCCATACCGGACCACTCAGACGCGGTGAAAAGCAATCACCCGGAATAAGTGTCGCCCAGCAAAGCGTCATACGGACAGAAAGCGGGCACGGCTGACGTCCGCAGCGTCCCAAAAGTTCAAACTTGAATGAAAGTAATGCAGTCCGGGAGGGTGTATTTCGTGGATTCTTCTTTATGGCCAGGCAGAACACTTCCATCCAAACTAGTCCGCTGGAGAACGCCAGCAAAGCGATCCGGACGTGAGCGTATCTGACCTGTTCACATCTCACGACCAGCACTCCCCTGGATGTCGATCGCGGGAGGGTCGCCATCCGCCGTGCGCTGGGCCAGCCAAGATTCCGACCGCTCTTGAGTGCCCCGGCTCAGCATGATTGCGGCCTATAGACGCGATAAAGAGCAGATCGGATGCCCGTCAGCATCATTTCGTGGCTGAACTGCCAAGCATCTGTCGTAAGCGTGTCGGGTGTCCCCCGGATTGTCCATTTCATTTCTCCTTTGGTCTGCGTCGTCGTCATCTTCGACGGTTAACAGCGTCGTATCCAGGATATGTCCAGGACATGCGGATCCAGCCGAAACCTTTTCACAATCTGTTCGCGCATCTGTGAGGGGACGTGCCGTCACTAGGCGCTGATGCAGACTCAAGACCGATCCTTGGCTTGCATCCAAATTCGATTCACCCGAATGGGGCTGCGCACAACCCACCGATGCCGGCCCGATTTCGACCCCCCTCTGACTAGTTTCAGACCGGGTCCTCGGCAAGTTCATGTTGCCTGACCCCAAAGAGGGCGACGAGAATGAGCTTTCCACTCTGGGCGCCACATGTTGCGCTCCAAGAATGCCCAAATGAAAGATCGGCAGACATTGCAGGGTTTGCCTCAAGTCTTGACCCGGCTGCCTCTTCCGCCCACATACCCGCGCCAGAAACCCCAACCAGCTGCCCGGAAACCCCCCACCGCGCATATCCTCAGCCGCCTCAGCAAACGTCGCCGCCTCAGCTGCGACTGACGCCGCCTCGCCCTTCCGCTTCACCGCTCGACGTTTTAAGCGGTGCACAGCTTCGTGCCACAATCTGGCCTCAATGACCACTGTGTGTGTTGAGGCAGCCCCCCAAGCCCGCACTGGTAAGTCGGAGTTACTGCGGACTGTCTGCGTAATTCCAGGAGTACTGATGCGGTCTTCGGCTCGTTTGTCTGTACCTTTGACATGCCTTGCTGTATGAGAGTGATGTAATAACTGGTATTTGTACCACGAGGGGAGCTCATTTGGAGCTGAGCTCGGGGAGATTCTCGTGGGTCCCTTGAGGGGCGTCTCGATTTGTGGGGGGGTAAGAGGCTGCAGACCTCGCGCCCCAGACCGGTCTCGAGAAAAGCAGCGCATCCACCCTCTTACCTCCCGCTTCACAGGTTATGGGCCCAGCTGTCGCTTGTTGTCATCATCGTTCTCTTCTACGGTCGCGAGGAGCACGACGTAGCGCGGGTTGCGGTGCGTTCCGGCGTTGGTTGGGCGGGTACAGCCGCCAGCGTTGACAGGGTGGTACCGGTCGGTGCCACGGTCGTCAACATGTCGGACTACGGCCGCATTGGCGGCCCGCGGTTCGCACAGTTGGACGACGACTACAAAGAGTGGGCGGCGTACAGACGTGCGCAACTCAAGAAGGAGAAGCTTTAGACGGCAGTCGTGACAGACCGTCCTGCTTCTGGGTCGGATGACAAGAAGGCCGACCCCGTGGTTGAAGAGTGGGACGCCATGAATGAGGTGGCTCTTGCGACCATCCAGATGTCGGTCAAGCCCGTGCATCTTAACATGGTGGCGTTGGCCGACACGGCCAAGGAGGCGTGGGACGCGCTCAAGGTCATGTTTCAGGCGCGCGACAACGCTCGGCTGCTTCGGCTCATGGACGAGCTCAGCGGCTTGAAGAAGTGCGACGACGAGAACATCATCAAGTTCGCGTCGCGTGCCAAGATGATCCGGACGAGTTGGCCATGCTCAGAAGCCCGGTGGACGACGACAATCTCGCGCTGCGTGTCTTGTCGAAGCTCCCGTTTGAGTACGGGATGCTCAGGTCGGTCTTGGAAAACAAGAACGTCAAGCTGGTCATGTCGGACGTGACAGCTACGCTGCTTCAAGTCGAGCAGCAGAACATTGCAGGGGGCTCGTTGAAGCCAGCTCGTGGTGTCAAGTCGCAAGCCTTCACGGTGGCGGCCCCAAAGAAGCCTTTTGACAAGAAGTCGGTCGTGTGCTACTACTTCGACAGACGGGGCGCATGCAGCGTGATTGCTACCAGCGGAAGGCTGACGAGGCCAAGGACAGGAACAATCCCGGTGGCGGCCGCCATGACGGCGGGCGTGGGGGCGGGCCCCAGGCGTGTACCGCTCTGGCGTACACTGCTTCGGCTGGTCAACCGGGCTTCAGCAAGGCTCACGGGAGCACAAGCGGGTCGTCGATCTGGGTGTTCGACTCCAGAGCGACCAACCACATGGCCGCCGGGGACAAGAGCTTCACCGGGCCCTCCTATGGGTGTTTAGTGATTGAGTATATCCATGAGTATCCAGATGTCGGCACCCATACTCGAAAGCCACTAGCAGGTGGGCGATTCCACCCAAGCTCGGAAAGTTATACAAGGGAATACTCATGCAACAGCGAGAAAGGAGTATCTAAAGTGTCAGCAGAATTTTACCGGTCTGCAAATGAAAGCGCCGCGGAGCTGCGACCATCCTCGCTGTCTGTTCGAGAAAATGGCTCGAAGCTGGGGCTCTGAAGCGGCCGCAGGCGAGAACAACCCTGTGAGACGCTCATTTCGGCCAATCAGAGCTCAGATCGCTCTTGCGGCTCACTCCGCGGGCTCTCTCCACCATATGTTTGAACAGGCACGCCTCAGACGTAGGAGAGAGAGACTGCACGAGGTCCACGCAGCACTGTACCCGTCATGCTCAGCATTAGGGCACTAAATATCTGCTGATGCTGCAATACGGCACGTCGCGTCAGCTCGGACAGTCAGAGCGCCGAATGCCGTGCACAAAGAAGCGGGTGCCGCACAGTAGCACAACACCGCTCGTTTATCGAGCTGAGGAGGGATCCATTTTCGGCCTCAAGCTGTCCGGCTCGCACGAGCCTCTGGCACTACGTTTTCTTCCCGCTCTTACACTATTCCCCTCAACACAAAAGCGCACAGTGCGCGGCGGTCTCAAAAGCGACTGACCTCACGTCCCGACGTTGGCATACCCCGTCCCCCCCTCCTGTCGACCCACCATCCCGGGCTTTGATAGAGGCTGCCTCCCCCCTGGACGCGCTGCGAGACTTTTCCTTGCACGCTGCGACTCACGCTTGACGCACACCCCCTCCCTCTGCACTCGTTCGGCGCAACAGCCAGCCCTGCACAGGGTCTTGCTGCCGCGACATGGTCAGGGAAACAGTGATTGGGCCACGTCACGAGGGCTTCGCGGTACCCGGTTGTCTCTCGAGACTGTCAGCACGAACCTCCCCCGCTGTCGCCGAGCGCCTGCGATAATGTCAACCATAAGAGAGATCGCCCTGGTCAGATCTCAACCAGAAGCGGTCACCTTTTTCTCCAAGTTGCCCCGCATCAAGAATGTATGTGATTAGTGAGTATCAAGTACCCACATCTTTGGATATTTCACATACTAATCCTCGCGTCGCGACTACGAAAGTGCGAAAAAACCCTGTCCCAAGATGTTCGGAGGGAAAATATTCAGGACTGGAATCGATACCCATGGTAGGGCCTGGGCTTCACCGTCCAGGCGGCTGGGAGCGGGGCCACGGTCACCTGGGCCAATGGCGACAAAGTCCCCATTAAGGGGCATGGTCACGTCTCTATAGACGTTGGCCAGGGGAGCACGAAGGTGCGCGTGGTCTTAGCTGAGGCCATGCTGGTGCCGGAACTCACCACTAACTTGCTGTTAGTACGGTCGGTTGACCGCAACAGAGGTGCCGTGGTGTTTGTGGGGGACGCCTGCTACATCCTCAGCGACGGGGACGCCGTTCGTGCGAGTGGAGTGCTCGACAAGGCGTCGGTCGTTCGAAAGGTGAACGTCCGGGAGCAGTATGTGCTCAAGGTGACGCCGGTCAAGGCGTCGGCGAACGCGGCGTCCACGCGCATCGCAGCGGAATCCGAGCTTTGGCATCGCCAAGTCAACCACTTGGGCATTGAAACTCTCAAGCGGGCGGTCAAGATGGTCGATGGGATGCCGTCGTCAGTGGCTGATGCTGAGCGTGTGGTCGGCACTGTCTGTGTGCCGTGCGTGGATGGGAAGATGGTGCAGGCGGCGCAATTGCGGTCTTCCACCAAGACCACCAAGTGCGAGCTGGTCCCCAGCGACATGGGTGGACCTCTCACTGAGTCACTGGGTGGCTCCATCTACTTCATCACGGCGCTCGAGGATAGCACTGATTTCATCACGGCGACGCCCATTAAGACAAAGGGGATGGCGTCGCAAGTGCTTAAGACGCGCATCAAGCAGCTATAGACGTTGACTGGTGTCCACGTCAAGCGCGTCCGTCAAGAAGGTGCCAAGGAGTACCTCACCAATGACCTGAAGGCATGGTATGAAGACGAAGGCATCACGTCTGAGATGACGGCGCCGTAAAAGTCGCAGCAGAACGGAAAGGCAGAGAGAGTCAACCGCACGCTGACGGAGCGCGTGCATGCTGCACTGCTTAAGGCCGGGGCCGAAGAGGAGCTGTGGTCTGAGGCCCTGGCTTCCATCGTCCACGTCCTCAACCGGTCGCCAAAGTGGGGGCGGGAAGTGACGCCGCTGGAAGCGCTGACGGGGCGACGCCCAAACGTGTCGGGCGTCCGCGTCTGGCGGAGCCGCGCTTGGGCGCTCAAGCCGAAGAAGCAGCTGCGCAAGCTGGAGTCCAGGACCGACGTGGGCCGCTTTGTCGGCTACACGGTAGGTGGAAAGGCGTACTGCATCCTCGAGGACGGGACAAACAGAGTCTTCGAGCGTCGCGACGTCCTGATGGCAGCGAAGCCGGTCAAGGGAGATTCTTCGGGCGACGTGACCGAGCCCCGTGCAAACGAAAAAGAGGCACGCGCTCGTCCGGGCTGGCCTCTGTGGAAGCAGGCCACCAACGCAGAAGTGGCGGCGCAAAGAAAGCTCGGCACGTGATCCACGACTAAGGGCAGAGACAAGCAGCACCAGGCTGTCAAGACACGTTTCGTGTTCGACATTAAGCACGACCCGAAAGGACAGAAGACGCGCTACATGGCGCGGCTGGTGGTCCAAGGCTTCGACTAAGCTTCTGAGCGCGATTTCGACGAGACGTAGGCGCCTGTACCCAACACGGCGACGTCACGTGCCCTGTTCGCCGCAGCAGCAGCCAAGGGGCGGGAGGTCCACCACGTTGACGTCAAAACAGCCGCATCGTCGGCGTCTCGTCGACGGCTGACGCATCGAGACGGGCCGGAGCGATTCCGCGGGTGAGCACGACCAGCGCGAAAGGCGCTGCTCGCAGCTGCTCGGTTGCCAAGGATGCAGGGAGGTCCGTGCGAAAAATCGGACTAGCTTGCACATCTCCACTGTCGGCCGTCTCGTCGGGCGAGGCTGCGGCGACGATTGTTCCGGCGACGTTGGCCGAGGCGTTGGAAAAAACAAAAAAGAACGCGCAGGTGGGCAGGAAGGCAGCCTGTCAGTGTTTCAAGCTGCAACGTGGGTGCAGACGGTTTGGCCACCACCCTCACTTGCAAGCAGACGCTCACATGAAGGCCCGACGGGCGCCTTGCGGAGGCAGTTGAGCCCGACCCATTCACAGACAACCGTGGATGTGGACTCGGCATCATTGCCACCGTCTTGCTTGGCTGGCGTCCTTACTAATTTAGGCTGACAAAAGATATCTATTGATCGTGAACGGGGAAAAAGAAAAATGATCTCGGAGAACATCAATTAATCTTGCAAATATTCTGTTACACGAATCCATTTCCCATAAATCAATACTTTTATTGCCGCCTAAGTCCACGGTGGATCCACCCTCCTGTTCTCTCAGAAGAGTAAACTCACCGCCGTCCTGGGCGGGCCGGGAGCGATCCCGGCGGGCGCGGGGCCCGCCGCGCCCGCCCTGGGGCCTTAGAGGGGGAGCCGGCGGATGTGCCGTCGCCGGTCGAGTTGTCTCCCGCAGTCATCTCTTGGTGTTACAAGAAAATAATCGATTAAATGTTCCCGATGGCCGAATGATAAATCGTTCATCTCATCTAGATCAACTGAAAGCTATCAATGTATACAATAGAGAGCGTCGGCAAGTCAATCGTGGGCCGGTGGTGTTGGTCGGGGACACGCTTCGTGCCACGAAACGGCTGTTACCTACATTTTGAACCCATTCGTGGCTATCTGAGTGATCGGACCCACGCCAAATACCGCTCGGTAAAGACCGCGGTGGCCACACACGTGTCTCTAGGTGTGCCACCACCACTCGTCACAGCCTGGGCTGGGCGCTCACCACGGGCGCTTTTGTCTTCAGTTCCGTGTTAATCGAGAAGGCGCATCATCTTGTACCATACAAGCTGCCTTTTTCAACCGGCTACATGGCCCCGACCGCAGCCGTCACCCCCCCCTCCCCCCCCCGCCCTTAATTGCGGGCGCCCCTCCACCCAGAACTCGCACTCTGCCTACTGCATCCCATCTTCATCGACCGCCGCCGGCACCGTCATATGGTCGGTCGGGGCGTCCCCCCAGAGGGGGGCGGCGATGGTGCTTGGGTTGGAGGTCAGTTGGAAGGTGTTTCTCACACCGATGTCGCTGCAGTGTGCCGTTGCTGTAAATGTGGAGAGCTCAAATCGTCTTGACTGGTATTTGGGCACTTGCCGACGCTATTATATATTTATAAATGTGGGCAACATGCGGGTCTATCCGACGTGGGTCGGCGACCCACGTTTTAGCCACATTTGGTACCCAGGCCCGACCTGCTGACGCTCTATATATTATGCAGTCCATCGATGCTATGGTGCGTGTCCAAAATATGAGACATGCCCGTTTTCTGAATAACTGACAACTCACGGCACGGGGCCATGCGGGGTCGGGAACAGGAAAATTTTCTACTGGCCTCTATGGATAGAGCCTGTCCCGAGGCGTTCTTGGCTGACAGCTCGTCAGTAGATGTCTGTGGGCCCTGTCGTGTGGACCGCTTAGTAAATCACGATCTTGGAGCCAGTCTTTTTCAGGTTCTTCGGGTTACAGGATTGCAACTCATTGACCTATGTGCTAACTGAGGCTTCAAAGAAGGGCGTCCCAAATAGTGTATTCCGTGTAGGAAGCTACAGGAAGGTCTTTTCCAAGATGTTATTGGCAAGAAGCCACCGTTCGTTTTCAGTTCTGTATGTCAGGTCGAGCTGGCTCTAGTATCTTCGGAATGATTGGCGAGCATGATTGTCGTCTGTCATACCAGCACGGCATGGTCATGCTTTGCATGAGTGGGGCCCCAGTTGGTCCGTTTCTGTGCGCGGTTGACACTTCTGTGGGCAGCACGCAGGACTGGGAGCGGGACCCACCACCAGCTCTGCGACAGCGTGCCCTCTCGAGGTTGACTCCACGGCCCAGCTGCCGCGCCCAGCACATCTTCCGTGTTGGGCGACACCTTCCATGGCCCACGCAGAGCGCCTGAGCGGGCTGCCCACCATCGCGCCGCCGCTTACGCCGCCGCCGCCGCGCAGTGGGTGGCCGCACCCGCCCACACCGACTCCGCGCGGCGGCCGCCGCCGCCGTCCGCGTTTCTGCTGCCGGTGCTGCCGGTCGCGGCGATGCTTAGTATGAACTATCGGAATTCCGGCAGTGAGGCCTTGAGGAATGGTGGCGCGGCGGCGGCGGTGGCCGCTCTGCGTCTCTGTGACAGGTGATGCTTGGTGCGGTTGGTAACTCCTGTCTTTACTCACCTTGCCTCTCTCCAAATGACGTTCTTGGCCTGAACTCGCCGCCCCTCCGCCCCTGCTGCGTCGATGCAGCGGTACGCCCCCTCTCGGTGGCCACGGCGGCGGTCGGCCCCGAAGATGCGATGAAGCAACCGCTCGGTGCGCGGCACCCCTCCGCATGCAATCCGCTCGTGGCTTCTCTGTTGCTACAACCGGCGGCCGCTCTAGGAAGTGGCCGGACACTGCGGTGCAGCGTCGAGGGCGATGCGGCACTGGAGGAGGGAGGAGTGTGGGGGAGCTGGGCGGGACCTGGGCCTTGGCCTTTCCGGCGGCCGCCAAGCGCGCGCCGCGGGATGGTTTGGTCGACGCCGGCGAGGCCACCGCCGGAGACGCCAGCCCCGACGTGCTCCGGCCCAAAGGTATTGGCCCCGACAAAGCCAGATTCGGCATGACCCGCGCCAGAAAGACTAGAAGCGCAGATAGCCCCGCGCAGATGCCCACCCTCTTAGCCGCCGACACATCTCTCCCGTGGCTTTCGGAAGCCACCGCCTACGGGCCCCGCCCAACGCCACCACCCTGTGCGTCGCCTGCTACCAACGCTGACAATGAGGAAGGCATCCACGGCTCGCTGGGGCCCGCCACCGCCGCCACTCACGCGCAAGTCGCGCTTGTGGCGGCGGCGCCAGACGCGTGAGCGCCGGGGCTCGACGCCGCCGCCGCCGTCAGCCGCCTCGAAGGCAACCTCGTCGATGTGATGTGTGGCGTGGTGCCGACTGTTGTACTACGGGACTCTGCCGTCGGCGGTGGCGCGGCCGGCGGAGCACCACGGGTGCGGCGGACGGCGGGGGGGTCGGCGGCGCCGACGAGGTCGGGCACAGGCGGAGCGGGGACGGCGGGCCCGCCGGGGAGCGCAGGTGCGAGCCCGCGAAGGGGCGCGCCTGGCCCAGACGCGCGCCGCCGGGTCTGAGTGGCCGCGGCCGGAGGGCGCGGCAGGCGAAAACCGATCGGGCGCCACGCGGCGGTTACAGCGCGCTGCGCGCGGAACGGTCACTCCCCCTCGTCTGTAATGATCGCTTCGGGGGACTTTATACGGATGGAGGGAATTATCTGCGTTGGTTGGTGACTGCCCGGGTCAAGTCCCTATCGGGGAATTGGGCCCGGGCGACGGTTTCCGCCCTTTGAGTACGACGGGAGACGACGGTGGGGGGCACCGTCGTCGCCGGCAAGTAAACTGTGTCTTCATGCCTTGGCGTTTCGATCAGCCCGACTTCCTGGACCTCGAGTCCCATAGCGGGTGTCGCGCGAGCGGCCCGGACGGCCGTTACGTCCTCTCTACTGAGGTAGCCCCCCAGATCGTGGTACTACATTTGGCGCTCCCGGTGAGACCCGCTGTATGCACGCGGTGCGTGTTGCGGTTCGACATCTCTTTCGGTATTAAGGTCGGAGGACCCCCGTGGGTTGTATTGCGGCGCGGTGACCGAGGAGAACCGATCGATCCGTGGGCCCCGCTTCCATGGCTCGCGGATCTTCCTCATCTTCCCCGCTCGACGGGGGCGCTCCTCCGTTCGAGATGCCTGTCACTGGCCGAGTGACGAACGTGCCACCGGCGGGAGACCCCGGGGCTCTGCGAGCGTTGGGCGCCGTGGCCCTCGTTGGGGGTGGAAGAGCGGTCCCGGTTGGCGGCGGCGGTACGGTGGCGGGTGAGTCGAACTCTTCGCCCGAGGATCCCGGCCGCACGCCGACCACCGGGGCTCGTCCTCCTCCTGGCGCGGGACGGACGTCTACGCTAGTGGAGTCCCAGCGTGGAGCCGCAGGGGCTCACCCCTCGCACCTTGATGGGCAGCGCCCGGACGGGGCGCCCCCTTGTCGCCCGCCCCGTTTGGCCGCACTGGGCAGCTCGTCGGGGGCCCCCGCCGGTGGGATACCCACCGGCCCGGGTTCGAGCCGATCTTTGGATGCGCTGTCGCTGGAGGACGAGGAGCGACAGCGCCGGGACTTACAGAGAGCATTCGGGGTCACCCCGGAAGATGTGGCCCGGGCCCAGTGGCAGCGTTCCACCCGGGACCACTGGTCCGTGGACCCGCCGACGGCGGCGGGAGGGTCAGGACCCAGCCTACACGGGGTCGGTGGCGCTGCCACCCACGGGCTGTCGCGGCCAGCGGACGACACCGCACGCTTACGCCAAGTGGCCCAGGTGTTCCGGGATGCTGCGTAGGAGGCGTACAACGCAGCTTCGGATGGAACCCCGGCACCGGGGTGCAGTGCGGCAGTCGCTTCGGCGTTCGCGGCGGCCCAGGGGCCTTCCCCGCTGTCGGCGGGCGCGGGCGAAACGGCTGCCCCGGGCCCCGGCCCTGACACACCCGGGATGTCGTCCCGGGGTGCGGGTTGTGCCTGGGTGGCTTCCGCCCTGGCGGTGGCTGCCACCCGTCGCGGACGGTCTCCGCGGTCGCGCTCGCGGCAGGCGCCCGCGGCGCGGACGCCGAGGGACGAAGCTTGTCGGGAGCAGCGCCGTCGGCGTTCCTCACGACGTGACAGGTCGCCCCCATCATCGGGGCCCTCCTCCTCAACGGCGTGCGAGCACAGCCCGTAGGGCTCGTCTTCCGACCCCAGTGGGACGGACTCTACTAAGAGCAGCCGCAGCTCGACCTCAACCGCCAACAGCGGTAACGACCACGGGGCGCTTTGCCGTCGACGACGGGCTCGCGCGGCCGAGCGGCACCCGCAGCGGACCTTGGTGCAAGAGGAGCTGCACCCCTTCCGACGGGAGCAGCGGGAGCATACCGAGGTGGACCCCCGTTTCGAGGGGCTCCTGTCACGGGCACGGTACCGTCTCGCACTGCGGGCGGGACGCTTGCACCTCCCCCGCGGAAACTCCATCCGCGGCATCCGCGCAGACGTCAAGGCCTTGACGCACACCTCGCGGCAGTTCGCGGGCGATACCCCGCTGGGGTTGGTGACGGCTCTCGGGAACGTACAGACGGCTTGCGACGGCAGCGGCTTGAGCGAGGGGATGGCAGTGACACTGCTGCACTACTTTGTCACGAGCGAGGTGCTCGGGGTGCTCCAGCGCGCTAAGGACACCCACACCACTCGGCGGCTCACGTACAAACGCGTGGTCGTCGCCCTACGCAACGGGTACTTCGATGGCGACGATTTGGTGGACCACCTGCAGTCGCACATGCAAGCGACCCAAGAGAAGTGGGAGGACGAGCACGAGTTGTCTAACGGCATCCTCGATGCTGAACGTGCCCTTGGCTCTGGCCTGCAAGAGGCCAAACTCAAAAGTATCCTACTCAAGGGCGTCGGACGAGAAGTCCGGGCGCTGGGCCGGAACATCAACACCCAGTGTAGGACCTTCCCCAAGCTGCGCAAGTTTCTTGCAAACACGAGAGCCGCCACCCGTGAGTCCCGGGAAGTCAAGCTCCAGGCCAAGCCCAATAGGAGCAGCTCCCGTCCCTCCGGGGGCGAAGAGCGGGAGCCCCGACGCGCCCGGACGGCCGCATCGGTGGCCCTCCCAGTGGGAGCCGCCTCGGCCGCCGCGGCGCCGGCCGTCACGGACTACGGGACGAAGGCGGAACGCGCGGAGTGGGCCGCCACCCTTGCCGCGTCGGTGACGCCCCCCGAACACCTTCCGGTCGGGGACGCTTCGGTACTGCCTGTTGACAGCCTGCCGCACGCGTCGGGGTGGCAACAACAACCCGCCTGGGGTGGACGTCCGGAGATGTACCCCACCCACACCGGGGTAGGCCTCGGGCGCGGCACCCTGGCGCCGGGTACCCCGGTCCCGCCGCGTGCCGGTACCGTGTTTCCGTACTCCGACCGGCCGTTTCGGTTCCCGCGAGGCGGGGCGCCCGCGCCACGCGGCGGTGGAGGCGCCGGTCCGTCCGCGTCGACACCGGCGCCGCGTCGGCGGAGGGCCTGCTCCTGTTGCGGCCATATAGGGCAATGGGTGTGGGAGTGCCCCGCCCAGTCCCCCAAAGTCCGGTCGCACGGGCGTGCTCTGCGCGAGGCCGTCGCGGCGCACCGGAGCGGGCGCGGTCCTACGCCGCCGCCGCCCCTGCCTCTGGGCGCGGATCCGCCGGTCGCGCCTCCGCCGCCGGTCGAAGCCGCCTCCGGGGGCGCTCCGCCGGGTTCCGCCGCTTTCGTCCACGCCGTGGAAACAGACGACCGGTCCTACCCGGATAGCCCAGCCGACGAAGACGGGAGGTCCTTTGAGGAGTGGTCCGCCGGGGACGGTGACGGCGGGCGCACCGGCCACGCCCAGGGAAACGCGTAAGGGGCAGCCCCATAAGTGAGCTGCCCACGGACGTTGTCCGCCTGAAGGCACACCGACGCAGTCACATCACGGCGAACCGCCTGCGCCAGGTCCGCAAGCGGCGTGCCGCAGCGGGTTTCCCGCCAGCGCCCGCCTTTTGCCCGCGGGTCCTGGCGCGGCCGGGGGGGGTCATCCGCGCACCGTCGGCGGGCCCGGACCTGGCCCCGGTCCGGGCGCTGCCCGCAGACGGTCCGGGCCCCTCGCCGTTGCCACTGGCTGCCGCGTCGGTTCTGGCCCTGCGCCACTCCTCCCCCCGGCCGTGGTGCGGTGGGGATGGCTTTCCGGCCGGTCCCCCCGCCAACGGGGCGCGCGTCGGAGGCGGGCTCCGGCACCGCCTCGGCGGCCGCGCCCGCCGGGAGCGTTCCCGCTTCCGCTGTCATGCGGCCGCCGTTGCGGCTTCCGCGCGTCCACCGATTGCCCCGACGGGGGGGGGGGAGGTGCTGCTGTTCAGCCTGCAAAACCACTGCATCGTGGCCTCGTTGGGCTTGAACAAGCTGTCCCTTGTCGCAGTCGGGGTCGTCGTGGACGCCGGTGCCGGGCCTAACCTGGTCCGCCGGAGCGCCCTTTCCCCTGACTGGCTCCACCAGGTCGTCAACTCCAAGGACAAAAAAAGGAGCGGGTCTGCCTCCGGGACGCCAACAACGCGCGGCTACGCACCAGCGGTACCGTCACGCTGTGGCACCAGACGGGTGCACGGATCGTCCCTGTGACCTTCGTCGCCGTCGACGACCTGTCAGTGCCGGTCATCATGGGCTGCACATTCATCGACGACAACGCGCACGCCATCCTGTCCCAGGACCGATCCATCCTTTTGACAGACGGCTCCGTCACCGCAATCTTTCGGGAGCCGCTGGACGACGGCGACCGCTCGAGGGGTGTCTCATGCGTGCTATGCTCCACCTGCAAGACACGGCTACCGCCGTCGGCAGCCTCGGTCGTCTTGTAGCGGTCGGGGGGGTTACGCGGCTGGAAAAGGCGCGGCCCCTCAGCTGTGGAGAGCACACTCCCGGGGCGGCCCCAAAATATCCCGATCCGGGCCAGCAAGGGAATGACCTGTCCGAATCTCAGGGAGATTGGATCTGGTCGGGGGCGGGGTTTTTCCCTCGTGGTCTTCCCAACCCCCCTACTACTTGTTTGAACTTTTCGCTTTGGAGGGACTTATTTGTTTGGCGCATTTGGGGTGGCTACTTTGGCCGCTGGCGCTCGGGTTGTGAAGGGGTGTATTGACAGGGGGGAGGTCGTCCCCACCGCCGTTTGATAAAACCAACTGTGCTTTGGACTACGATTCCCCCCTGGGCTTTGCCGTGATCCTCTCCTCCCGTTGGGGGAAGGCTGGGCTGTGGGTCAATTTCTGGGGCAGTTCCTTCGACGGACCGAGCTGATCAAGAGGTCACTTCGGCTGGACGACGAACCAAAGTGGTGGTGCCAAAAACCGCTACAATTTCTGGTGGAGCAGCAGGGGATTCCGGCCGTTGCCACGCCCGCATCTGGTAGCCGGTTCCCCGATCGTTGGTTGGTTTGTTAAGTGAAGACGACGTGGATCTCCGCATCGGTCTGTCGTCGATTACCGCACGGCCACTACGATGGCGTCGCCTCCCAACCTCCTCAGGCTGGACGCGACAACTAGCGATATGCCGGCGGGTAAGTCCGCGGTGACCCCAGCGGTCGCCGCACCTGGGGGATCCGCGGGTGGTTCAGGGATTCCGTTCACCCCGCCTCCACCATTGGCGGATTTCGAGGACGAGAAGGCACGACGGGTCCCACTGGGGGCCAATACCTTTCTTCCTCGACGTCACGGTCATCGGACGGGATTGGCAGATCAAGATCACGATACGGCGGCGCCCCTCGCGATGGAGGATTTCGATACGGCGTTGTCGACGTTCCGCGAGTCGGTGTTGGCCGACTGTTCTCGGGTCATCGCGGCGAGCCCAGCAGGCTCCACTCAAGATGCCCCACGCCGGGATTCCCCCGTGGACACGCGGAAGAGCCGCAGCAAAGGTATGTCGAGGCGTCATCGTCGTCCCTCGCCGTCCTCGTCGTCTACATCTTCCTCGTCGTCACCGACGACAACCGACGACGATGTAGACCGCGTGGGGACCAAGGCGGGTTCCGGCAAGTTGGCGGTCCTCGAGTGTCCGGACGATAGCCTCGCGGGCGTCCTCGATTACCGATCGTACTGCCTACGCAACCGCTACTCGACCTACGGGGCGTCGCAAGCTCGCAAGATGGGACGGACGGCCAAGAACATGAAGTTCTCTTTCGGGGGTACTCCGCTGTTCAACGGGAAGGAACCCCTCAAGGGCTTTTCGTGTCTTCAGAAGTTCGTCAAGGCCTGCGACGACAATGACGTGTCGTAGGGGATGGGTCTATACCTAATGCCCAACTTCCTCGCGGGCGACGCCGAGGCGCGGTTCACTCGGAACCTCCCGAGATCGGACATCGGAGGCGGACAGCGAGCCCTTGGGTCTTTCCCCACGGTGGTCTGTTGGTTGTTGTCGACCTACGCGGAGCCGCACGCGTTGGGCTTAGCGCAGGAGAAGTTTAGCTGGGCGACACTGGTGGACAACGAAGGCGTGGACGCCTTCGCGACACGCCTACGGAGCCTCGCCGAGCTGTGCGGCAACATCCACTCCGAGGGGACTATGAAACAGCAGCTGATCCAAGGCCTACCAGAGTACCTTCGGACGGATGCCTTCGTGTACAACACGGCGCAACAAAGTTACCAGCAGTTCTCGACCTACGTGGCGGGGAAATCCCCAGTCTTGACGGTCGGGATGGACCCCCCCAGCAAGACCGACGAGGAGGCCGAGACGAGCCGCCGAGCGGAGGAAGGGATCGACGAAGGACAGCTCCCACCTCACCCGCTAAATAAGACGTACTCCAAGCCGGAGGTCCACTGGGAGCGTGTCCCCGACGCCTTCCGTGGTGACGTAGACGACCTCCTCGAGGAGTACAGGACGTTGTGGGCGGGGCAACTCGGCAAGGTCGACGTCACTCCTCATCGGATCGAAGTGACCTCCGAGGCACGTCCACGGCGGGCCCAACCTTACTGGGCGAGCCACGCCTCACGGGAGGTCATCGCGAAGGAGGTGCAACGGCAATGGGACCTCGGATATATCGAGCCCTCGAGTGCAGAGTGGGCCTTCCCCGTGGTCCTGGTCCCTAAACCCGACCGAACGATGCGGTTTTGCGTGGATCATCGACAACTCAACGAGGGGACGGTACGGGACGTGTACCCGTTGCCACGCATGGACGAATGTATCGACTTCCTCGGGGACGCGAAGGTGTTTTCCACGCTCGACTGTAACTCGGGGTAATGGCCAATCCCCGTGGCGGACGAAGATCGTGACAAGACGACCCTCGTCTGTCCCCAGGGGGCATATCGCTACATCCGCCTCCCCTTTGGTCTGTCGAACGCCCCAGCGACCTTCCAACGGGGCATCGACATGATCCTCGGGAGGCTCAAGTGGAAGAGCTGCCTCATGTACCTCGACGACATCATCTTCTTCTCGCAGTCGCCGAGGGAGCACGTGGAACACCTCCGGGAGATATTCGCGGCACTTCGTGGCGCGGGCGTCTCGCTCAAGGCTAAGAAGTGCCACTTGTTCCAAGAGGAGGTGGAGTATTTGGGCCACATTGTCGGCCGGGGGCAGTTGCGAGTGCAGGATAATAACATCCGCGGGCTCAGGGAGGCGTCGCCCCCGCGGTGCAAGAAGAACCTGCGCAGCTTCCTCGGGATGTCCAACGTTTATCGGCGGTTCGTCAAGGACTACGCCCAAGTGGCACGGCCGCTGGCCGCGATGACGAGTTCCAAGCGACCCGACCGATGGGGGACGCTGTCAGACGAGGCGTTGGGGGCGTTCTAGGAGCTCAAGAGGAGACTCACGGAGGCACCCATCCTCGCCCTGCCGCGTCAAGATGGAGCTTACACGTTGGACACCGATGCGAGCGCGGGGAAAGTCGGAGCGGTGCTGCTGCAAGAACAACCCGAACAATCCACGCGACCCGTGGGCTATTGGAGTCGCTCCCTCAACGCGGCTGAGCGGAACTACAGCACGACGGAGCGGGAGTGCCTCTCGGTGGTGCGGGTCTCCCTTCTCCTCCGTCCCTACATCGAGGGGATGCGTTTTACGGTGCGCACGGACCACGCGGCACTCAAGTGGATGCTACACATGAATGGGGCCCACGGGAGACTGGCGCGGTGGCGGTTGCGGTTGGCGGAGCTCGACTACGTGGTCCAGACGCGACCGGGTGCATCACACCACGCGGCGGACACTATGTCGCGCATCTCGACACCCGCGGTCGACGACGGGGCCATACCCGACGCGGTACATTGCTTGGCGTTACCCAACTCGTCAGCCGCGTGGCAGTTACCACCGAAAACGGAGGGAGGGCTTCTATCCCCCCTGACGCTGGCGGAGCTCCTCGAGGGCCGGGTGGCAGACGGACGTTGCAAGGAGGTCCGAGCGGCCATGGACGGCAGCGGCAAATCTCGGTTTCACGAGGATCCAAACGGTCCCTTGGTACGCGTGGCACCGTTGGACGGGGCCACACAAGTCTACGTGCCGACCCACATGCGCGACGGGGTGATGATGCGGGAACACTACCCTCCGCAAGCCGGACAGCCGGGGGCAAACAAGATGAACACGTCGATGCGACGGTGGTTTTATTGGGAGTCTATGGTGGTCGACGTCTATGCCTTCGTGGCCAACTGCGCGCAGTGCGCGCGGAACCGCGTCGGTAAGCGACGCAAGACAAACTACCTCAAGACGTTTCCCCCAACGGAACCGCTGACGGACTTGTGCATGGACCTGCTCAGTCCCCTCCGCCGAATCGTGGCGGGGAATGAACACCTTTTGGCCATCGTGGATGGCTTCTCCAAGATGACACGAGCCATCCCCCTCGAGCGGATTGACGCGGAGAGCATCGCAGCGGCCTTTTTGGACTACTGGGTCGCAGCCTACGGACCACCAGCGACTGTGCTGTCCGACAAGGGCCCCCAGTTCAGGTCCACGTTCTTCCAAGGGGTTTTCTCACTCCTCGGGATCTCCAACCGGTACTCCACCACGTATCATCCGCAGACGAGTGGCCAGGTGGAACGGTATAACCGAACCGTCGTGGGGCAGCTGCGGACGTACGTCTAGGATCACCAAGACCGCTGGGACGAGCTCGTGTGGATGCTGACACTGGCCTATGTCGCATTACGCGTCCCAGCCCACGCCCCTTGGCTGGCCCGGAGGTCGTTGGTACACCGGGTGACGCGAATGACGTGTCACGCCCCGGTTCGGACAGGTGGCGCTGTCGGTGCTGGGTGGGA
>Ga0209093_1000234_pt1 | contig 28601 bp, 34 predicted proteins | sample SidtaG_4_FD_187450 | JGI IMG/M metagenome (GOLD analysis project Ga0209093, IMG submission 187450) | Marine algal microbial communities from Sidmouth, United Kingdom - Sidmouth_Male1 metaG (SPAdes) (version 2) | ecosystem: Host-associated > Algae > Red algae > Unclassified | place: Sidmouth...
GGTCTTGGTGATCCTCGACGTACGTCCGCAGCTGCCCCACGATGGTTCGGTTATACCGTTCCACTTGGCCATTCGTCTGCGGATGATACGTCGTGGAGTACCGGTTGGAAATCCCGAGGAGTGAGCAAACCCCTTGAAAGAACGTGGACCTGAACTGGGGGCCGTTGTCAGACAGCGCCGTCGCTGGTGGTCCGTACGCTGCCACCCAGTAGTCCAAAAAGGTTGCCGCGATGCTCTCCGCGTCGATCCGCTCGAGGGAGATGGCTCGTGTCATCTTGGAGAAGCGCTCCACGATGAACAAAAGGTGTTCATTCCCCGCCGCGGTTCGGGGGAGGGGACCGAGCAGGTCCATGCACAAGTCCGTCAGAATCTTGCAGTCAGGTACCCGGTGCCCGCGTGTCCAACACATGTAACACAGCGGGGGACCCGTCGTGGCCTCCCGCCGAGGGTAGGGCGCTGCCCCACCCGTACGGAACCCCGGGGTACCCGACGGAAGTACCACGACCATGTCGTGCGTCTCAGTGTCGTCTTCCTCCCACGGGGAGCCGAGGTGGTTGACCGAGAGACCTCGGGGCCCCGTCGACGTCTGCCCCTTCCGCGAGGACCCCCCAGGGGACCCCCGGTTGGCGAGCGCCATGACGTCTTTGGCGGCCCGATATTTCCCCGCCACATAGGTCGACAACTGCTGGTAACTCCGTTGCGCCGTGTTGTACACGAATGCATCCGTCCGAGGGTACTCCGGTAGGCCTTGGATCAGCTGCTGTTTCATCGTCCCCTCGGAGTGGATGTTGCCGCACAGCTCGGCGAGGCTCCGTAGGCGTGTCGCGAAGGCGTCCACCCCTTCGTTGTCCGCCAACGTCGCCCGGATAAACTTGTCCTGCGCTATGACCAACGCGTGCGGCTCCGCGTAGGTCGACAACAGCCAATTGACCGCCGCGGGGAAGGACGCAAGGGCTCTCTGTCCGCCTCCGATGTCCGATTCCGGGAGGTTCCGAGTGAACCGCGCCTCCGCGTCGCCCGCGAGGAAGTTGGGAATCAGGTACAGACCCATCCCCTCCGACACGTCATTGTCGTCGCAGGCCTTGACGAACTTCCGCAGCCACGAGAAGACCTTGAGGGGTTCCTTCCCGTTGAACAACGGGGTACCCCCGAAGGAGAACTTCATGTTATTGGCCGTCCGTCCCATCTTGCGAGCTTGCGACGCCCCGTAGGTCGAGTGGCGGTTGCGCAGGCGGTACGATCGGTAGTCGAGGACGCCCGCGAAGCGATCGTCCGGACACTCGAGGACCGCCAACTTGCCGGAACCCGCCTTGGTCCCCACGCGGTCTTCGTCGTCGTCAGTTGTCGTCGGTGACGACGAGGAAGATATAGACGACAAGGACGGCGAGGGACTACGATGACGCCGTGTCTTCCCTTTGCTGCGGCTCTTCCGCGTGTCCACGGGGGAATACCGGCGTGGGGCATCTTGAGCGGAGCCTGCTGGGCTCGCCACGATCACCCGAGAAACGTCGGCCAACAGCGACTCGCGGAACGTCGACAGCGCCGTATCCAGATCCGCCATCGCGAGGGGCGCCGCCGGATCGTGCTCTTGATCTGCCAATCCCGTCCGATCACCGTGACGTCGAGGAAGAAAGGTATCGGCCCCCAGTGGGACCCGTCGTGCCTTCTCGTCCACGAGATCCGCCAATGGTCGAGGCGGTGTGAAGGGAATTCCTGATCCACCCGCGGATCCCCCGGGTGCGGCGCCCGCTGGGTCACAGCGGATGTACCCGCCGGCATATCGCTAGTGGTCGCGTCCAACTTGGGGAGGTTGGGAGGCGACGCCATCGTAGTGGCCGTGCGGTAATCGAGGACAGACCGACGCGGAGATCCACGTCGTCTTCTCTCAACAAACCAACCAACGATCGGGGAACCGGCTACCCGATGCGGGCGTGGCAACGGCCGGAATCCCCTGCTGCTCCACCAGAAATTGTAGCGGTTCTCGGCACCACCACTTTGGTTCGTCGTCCAGCCGAAGTGACCTCTTGATCAGCTCGGTCCGTCGAAGGAACTGCCCCGGAAATCGACCCACAGCCCAGCCTTCCCCCAACGGGAGGAGAGGATCACGGCAAAGCCCAGGGGGGAATCGTAGTCCAAAGCACAGTTGGTTTTATGAAACGGCGGTGGGGACGACCTCCCCACTGTCAATAAACCCATCCCCAACCCGAGCGCCAGCGGCTAAAGTAGCCACCCCAAATGCGCCAAACAGATAAATCCCTCCAAAGCGAAAATTTTAAACAAGTAGTAGGGGTGTTGGGATAACCACGAGGGAAAAACCCCGCCCCCGACCAGATCCGATCTCCCTGAGATTCGGACAGGTCATCCCCTTGCTGGCCCGGATCGGGATATTTTGGGGCCGCCCCCGGGGGTGTGCTGTCCACAGCTGAGGGGCCGCGCCCCTTCCAGCCGCGGAACCCCCCGACCGCTACAGACGCGCGAGCACCGTGGTTCGTGATCAGGGTCTCAGCGTCACGGCCGCTGCCTACGACCTCAAAGTCTCCGTGCGGTCGGAAACTCTATTTTTGGTTTATATTAGCGACACCGGCGACGAGTATCACTACGACCCTGCTATGTGGAACCGGAACCGCGACAACCTCACGGACGACCCGCAGCTGCGTGAGGCGGTGCTGTTGTCTGTAGAGGAGCAGCCCGAGCAGTTCTTAGACGAGATTGCCGACGCTGTCAGTGAGATTGCTGCCCAGGTCGATGAGGCCGTCGTGGTGTCACCCGCAACGGTGCGTCGAGTGCTGACCTGCAATGGATACACCCACAAGGTTTTTGAACGCGCCGTTACCACTCGCAAGGAAGCGAATCGGGTTGCCTGGGTGGCGCCCCAGTCTCAGATTCCGCTGGGCTGCCGCGTCTACGTGTATGAGGCACATCTTGTGGGCCGGGCGGCGCAGCGGCGGTGGACTTGGTCTCTGCGAGGGGCTAGGGATGATTTGTACGTTGCATCGTCTGCTGGGGTTCGGCCAAGCATCTTCGTGGCTGGCCAAAGATGGTCTGCTGGACTGGCTCAATACACGACCCCCTACGGCGCAAACCGCCGTTGAGGTTTTTTTGTGTCTGAACGACTTTGTGTTTCCTCGCATGAGGTCCTTGGACGCGGGAAGGGAGTGGGGTGACCAGCCTGACAGATGTGTGCTCGCATTCACGATGTGGTGGCTTTGGCGATTGTGAGGGCAGCCAAAAGTTTTGGTTCTGCTTCTCCCACCATAATCGCCCGACTGCAACCCAATTGAAGATGTCTTCTTGGTGGGGAGCAGCTGGCAGCGTCTCTTCTCCTGTCAGAACCAGTACAAGGCTTTGCCTATGCTTACTATCAACGCCATGCTTGAACACATCTCTGGAAAGTTGTTCCGTGCGTTCATGCGTGCCGACATGCATCGGTACACTAGGTACGTCCCAGAAGACCTCGAGTAGTCCATGCGGGCATCGACAACGGCAATAAAATCAATCTACCCTCAGCCAGCCCATCACGGCACGCGCCACAGCGCCGCCGCTGTTGCCGCCGTCGTCGCCGCCGCCTCTCCGCCACGCGCCTCTTCAACGTCGGCTGCCGCGGCGCCAACAGCACGGCGGCAGCAGCGCGCCGGCGCGCCTGCTAATTCAGCTCAGGAGACTTTACCAACTTGTTGGATTTGACGCCACCGAAACGCACGCGTCATGTTTCCCACAAGCCGTGGTTTGCCCTCCGGCGTCACGCCGAGCTTTCTGAGTAGCACTTCCCATATACATTTGCATGGCTCTGTCCGCCGCCCTTATAGGACTCCAACACGCCTCCGCCACCTGTTACGCAAGGGATCGCATCCGAGCCGAATGGTCTACTACTGCCCCCAGTCCACGATCCCACTACATCAGTGGAAGACCTGATGTATCAATGCACTAAAGCCACGCATATTGCATCAAAGTGGGAAAGCACCAACTGGTACGCCGATTCTACGGCAGCGTGCGCATTGCGAGAGGTGCTTCCTCCAGTGTCCAACGGACAGGAGAGTGATACCAATTGGGCGCTAGTCGCCTCCCGCTTTGAGAAAAAGCGAACAAAGCTTCAAAAGCAGAACCTTTTTGTCTACAAGACAGCAACCCATGGACTGGCGAGGTGAAAAACAGCGCCACAGTGCCACCTCCGTTGGAAACCGGCAGTAAAAATTCTCAATAAAGAGACAAATCAAACACAACGGTCCTCGACTGCGCCTCTTTAAATACGGGCAGGCCCACGGCCATCATCCTCCTCCGAGGAGCTACGACGGCGCTTATTGCGCGGAGCCTCCTCCTCATTCGCGTCTTCCTCGCGACTAGCGCGGCGCCCGGACACATCGCCCGCTTCAAAACGCACAGGCGAAGCAGGCACCACCGAAACACGGCGTATGAGCTCTACTTCTTGACGGAACAAGTCTAGGGACGATGCCCAATCTGCTGCTGAGCCCACGGAACGCGATAAGACCGGCATAGATTCATCCCAGAAATACCCATGGGCGTCGGGAACTGCCTTACCAGATCGTCCGCCCGGCGGAGCGACGTCGCGGCTAGGCCCGCAACCACCACCCCCCGGGTAAATCGACGGTCATCATGACGAAGACTGGGACCTTCGCCAAACAGCGCAACGGCAGCCTCGAAGGCCTCGTTGGACGTCCAAACGTCTTAGACTCTACCGCCTGCGGACACCGGCCGACGAAGCAACGTGTGTCTCCCGCACCAAAGTCAGCGAGCCACGATGAATACTGGAAGCCCCACGGCGCGATGGCCCACTTGTCTCCCGCGCGTCCCGACGGACGAAGCCTCCGCTGCCGACGCCCACCGCGGCCGCCGGACTGTCCGCCGAATCAAGGCCGTCAACACAGGCCGGACGAAAGTCAAAGCACCGGCACGGGTAGCTGAGTATGGACCCGTACTCCGTACTCGAGTCCAATTGGACTTGCGCCTTTCGCCCGGCGCGCGTCTGCGCACCGCGTCGGATGACGCCATTGACGACCACCGCCCACGGGAACACATCGTGGGCCTTGAGAATGTTTTGGAACATGGCGAGCATAGCCTGCCCCTGCGTCCAGTTGGCCATGAGATGGTCGTCGAGCTGCCCCATGCGCCGGATGACCACGTCATCTGACGAGGTCGAGAATTTGTCCATTATCAGGACGTGCACCCGACCGGGCGCCAAAAAGTAGAAATACTCGGCGTTGACCGCCTTCCACACGGCGCTATACTAGTTAACAAGCTTTTGAGCCATGTAAGACAGCGCATGAGGGATCTCCATCCACATCCCCTAGTTGACCCACCACTGCGGGCACTTGGGAAACCACCTATACACGTCTAAATGACGAGGAGCCCGAAGTACACCACCACACAAAGCGGGAGGAAGAAACCCGCGGGCCGAAAGGAGATCCGCATCTTGAGCACGCCGGTGAGCGGCGGGGTGACTTGGAGCTCGAATCGGTGAAGTCAACACCTCCTTATGGAGAGTGAATTACTCATCCACGTCTTCCTGCACCTCTTTGGTCGTCTCGATGAGCCCGTCGAGGTATTCCTCCATCCCTGCCTCCTGAGTGGGAGGCACCGCGAGCTCTTTCGCAATTGGGCGCGACAGGAAGACGGCCTCCGGCCAAGCTCGGCGGAGACGCCCAAGGTTGTTGGCAGCAAGATCGCATGTCCCCATGTTCCGGACGGGGAACAATAGACCCGCGCATACAAGCGTTTTTGGAAGTCCTGGAGTGGCCGTGTGTATCTGACCATCTCTTTGGCAGACGTCAAGGCCTCTGGAAACTAATGGGCGTGGCCTTGTTTTCCGTAGTCGGCGTTCCCATGCACCTCGCACACGAGGGCGTCGACGTGCTCGTCAGGCGGGCTCCCCAAACCGTCTACAAACCCGTGTGGGGTACCCCAGTGGCCTTGCTCGAAGCGCAAAAGTTCCATCCGGAGGTTGTTAGTAGCAGCGCCCCAAAGGACATGGTCGCTCATGACCAGGACGGTCTTTCGTGTCCCCTCACACGACGGACTACAGAGCGTCCGCCGCGCGGGGGACGAAATCCAACTCTCGGGGAGTAGCGCATCCGCCTCTTGGTCCGCGCCCTCTTTGGGGTAGACCTGTCCTACACGGCCACCGCCGTCGAAGATGTCTCGACCCGGGGAGTTTGATAGATGGGACGACGACCCGAAGCTCCCCAATCGGCCCCACCCCACCGGCCCGTTCTCATCATGGGCGGCGCCGCCGTGCGCGCATGCCGCGCCAGCCGCGTTGGCAGTGTCAACTGCCTTGGCACCATGGTCGCCGCCGGAACTCGTGAGCTTTGCTGTGCGCCTGCGCCTCCTGAAACATAGGGCGGCAACACAAAACAAAGGCGGCCGCGCAGAAACACCGCCCTCTGAGCACCAAGTGATCTGTGGTCTACGGGCTGAGTAAGAAGTCGGGCTCCCAACTCCCCCGTGGCTATGAGCCTGACCCCGTCACGCCACCGGCCGTATGCGCAGGAACGAGCCCCCCCGTCGAGGGAAAAGCGGTAGTAACCACCACCTCGTCTCTGGACGGACGGGACACGACCGGCTGGTTACACAAGGTCGCAAGTGCGCAAGCGCAAGCCACCACTACCTTCCCGACTGAGCTATGCAACCGAGAGCTGGAAGGCTTCGGACGACAGGCGGGTACTCATCGGGACGACCACGACGGTAAGTACACCGATTTCGGCGACACCACCTGGCCATCTAACCTCAGCCCTAACCCGGCGCCGCCCCCACAACAAGCCCTAAAGCTGTTGGATCGGCCCCTCCCTCGGCTCGGCCGCAGGCCCTCCCCGCCAACCCTTTCAGGATGCCCCCTGGCGTTCCCGCTGCCCGCGGGTGCCCTCTGTGTTCACGACACTCGCCTCTCTGCGGCCCGCATCGGCCCCACTTGCCCACAAACAATCCCTACCGAGCAGGCACCCGCTTTGGGCGCCGCCCACGACAGTGTCGTGGTCTGCCCCGAGCAGCCTTTGCAGGCACCGGCACAACCAGCCGGCTTAACGCCTTAACGACTCTTCGCGCGTCAATCTTCAATCGTTGCACTCTGGTTGGTCGCCCCTTTTGGCGTTTGCGGTGGCAGATCGGTCGATCTGCGCCCACTCGCTCGCACTGCTCGAACCTCGTTACAGGGGTATCTAGCGTATGTCCTAAATAGATTCAGCCACCGGTAGACCCCCTGACTCATCATTATTGATGCGGAGGAGTGATCTGACTTGTGGTGTGCTCTTTGCGAGGCTGCTTCCGTCCTGTTTATCTGTCCTTCTTTATCGGTTCGGTTTTGTTGGTCTATTCAATACTTTTGATGGCTTGGTGGTCGATCGACCCCGCTTTTTTACCGTCTGACTACTAATAGCACCATGGATCTGGGGCTCGCCGTCGTCGGCGCCCCAGGCTCCGCATCGGAGGTCGTACGAAGAAAGGTTCACCTTCCTGGCCCTTTGGGCAATAAAGGTCACTTATTGTGTGTCTACGGTCGGTCGGTATCTACTGGTTACACTAACCAACGACATTTTTAGCACACAAAGGTCTTCGCGGGATACTGGGGCGCGTCGCGCAGGTCAATCCCAAGGGCCTAAATGGAGGCTCCTCGGCGACGGTTCAACTCCATCGTCCCCGGCCTATGTGAAATCGGTTGAGAGGGGCCGGCCGCTCGCTTCGGAGGCATACGCTCTCAGACTTCGGGCACCCTGCCTGGAATCCCCGGCGTCTTGCATCCCTGCCGCCACGCTCGCAGCTGTTCGAACGACTGCAAAGCCTCTGCCCCTCCGAATCCTGCCAGATCAGTGCTCTCGGACTGTGCCGCGCGCGCGCGGAACCCTTCGTCGTTCTGGGAAGCCATGGCCGACAGCGTCCGTTCGTGTCCGCTCACCGCCTCGTTGCGAGCGCTCACCGTCCGTGAGGGGCTCTTGATAATCAAAGGCAATCGCTCATTTTTGTCCTTATTTTGTGCTTAAGGCGGAAGAATAAAGTATCGCTTGGGCCTCCATCTTCTTTTCCATGTTGTTGGAATTGTGACCCGCTGTTTTTCAGATATCGTGCATCGCCGTGCAACGCGATCACGTCCGCTTTTTGCATACGCACCTAACGCTGCTTTTTAAGTTCATCAGACAGCGGTCCGACATGTGCCCAGGCACATGGCTCAAGCCACACTTCGGTTCACTTAGACGACGCGGGCCTTGACCAGGGGCGCGGAGGGGCGCCTGCATCGACCGCCGTGGACACAAGGGCGGTGTGATGGCGCACGATGCGAAGGGTATCTGGGTATCGCGGAGGCCCAGGCGGCGGTGGATGGCCGCTTCCCCGGCGACGCGGCGGCGCTGCAGGGCTGTCGAGCTCGTTGCGCCGCCGAGACTAATACAGAGGTCAACAAGAAGCGTGTCTAAGCGAAAGTGGCGAAGGCGGTTGAGACGAAAATGGCGTGCCGACGCACCTTGTGGTGGCGTTCCGGGTTGTGCGCCGGGGTGGGCGTGCGAGCAGTGCCGCTGACCTCCCGGTGCTGCCCCGCACCGAGGCGGGCCCCATTTCACTCCACCGCCGTGCATGCCGTGGCCGAGGAGGTGCGGGGCGGAGTGGCGGTGGCATCGACGTCGTATATTAGGGTGGAGTTTTGACACGCGCGGTCGGGGTTCAGAATGGCGGGACAGTGTGGGAGGTCGCCGCTATTCTGCCGCCGCCGAAGCCGATTTCGACGCCAAGTAGGAACACGACGGTGCGCCGGCGACTAAAACGGAGACAACAAGGGTGGCGTGTTGGTGCTCGCTGCGGGAGGGGGCCAGGTGACGCGGTGGGTCGGGCACTGGCGCATGGCCACCGCTACGGAGACGCGGCGCCGCCGAAGGGAGAATGCTTCTTTCCCGCCAACGCCTTCAATGCTGTCGCTGCAGAGGCACCTGTACTGGCGGAGCCGCCCACTGCGGTGGCAACAAGGTAGGAGTGCTGGAGCGCGCCGCGGCCGGAATCTGGGAGGCGCAGCCTGGTGGGCGGCGGCCGCGCTTCTGCCGCCTCCGCCGTCGAAGTCGACGAGTATGAGGCGCGCGGAGGGTCGGCGTCTGTGACGGCGGCGGAAACAAGGGTGGCGTGCTGGCGCGCGCGATGGGATAGTGCCGGGTTGTGCCGCCGTTCAGGCTGTTTGAGGATGTGGTGTTGATCGGTCCGTCTCTTGCCTCACTTTGCTCAGGATTTCATTTCCTTTCTTGCCGGACGGTACGTACACATTGTACCGGAGTATAGCGGCATGGACGAACCCGTGGCACACTTCGCCGCTGATGGGTTTAAGCACGGATGTGATATTGATCATAGGCCAAGAGGTTGACAAATCTCGGCAACACCAGCAGAGTAGCCAGCTACTTCATCCCGGAATACATCTTCAATGGGATTGAAGTCTGTGGAGTACGCTGGGAGAAGCAGAGCTACGAAACACGCCGCCCTGACACTTGCCAAAGCTACCCCTTCCTGGAGAAGTAATTTTCCAATACAAGCACGCATCTGCCAGGCTGGTCATCCGACTCGCTCCCCGGCTCCACGGACCTCATGCGAGGCGAAACAAAGCTGGGCATGAAAAAGAAGAGTCGACTGTTGTTTCCCCGGGAGAGGGTCGCGTGACGGCCCAGCTAAAGACATTATCGTTCTCCATAGCCGCAGAGATGCTTTTCGGAACCCAGAAGACGACGCAACATACAGCTCCGCCCTCGGCGCTCGCAGGGACCACGCCCAACGCCGTTTCGCCGCTCATCCCATACGATGCGTCTCATGCACGTAGACGCGGGAGCCCAGCGGAGTCTGAGACTGGGTCGACACCCAAACAGCCCAACTCACCTTGTTGCGAGTAGAAATGGCGCGCAAATTCACCTTGCGGGTGTTCCCATGGCGGATCAGCATCCAAGCCACCGTCGCGCGTGACAACACGACGGCCTCATCTCCTGAGCAGAAATTCCATTGACGGTGTCGACAATCTCGTGTAAGAACAGCTCAGACTGCTCCTCCAAAGTCATCCGCGCCGCCTCACCCAGCTGCGGGTCGTCCGTGAGGTTGTCGCGGTGGCGGTTCCACATAGCAGGGTCATAGTGATAGTCGTCGCCGGTGTCACGAAGAAAAGCCAAAAGATAGTTGTCGACCTCACCGGGGTTTTGAGGTCCTGAGCAGCGGCCGCGATGCCGCGGACCCACTCACGTACCGTCCGCACAAGGTGCTGGCGGGTCTCGACAGAATTCATTATGGTGCACGACACAGGCCCGTGAGAGTGCGGGGATTGGAGGGGGCGAGTGTCGCATAAAACTCCGTGTCACCCCAGCCCACAGAAACAGATAGAGACGCCTGCCCAGCTGAGGGAACCCGCCCGCAAACCCTTGCTCTACTCTCTCCCGGTGACACGGTCACCTAGGAAAACACCCAAAGGCGCAAAGAGGGAGGAAGGTCGCGAGAACGCAGTTATTCTGTTGTGGGGAAGCCGGGCCACGGGCGTCCCGCTGTCCCCTTAAGCTATCCGAGCAAGCGGGCCCAAATGGCTCCAAATCCCACACAATACCCTCCGCAAGGGGAGATCTGGGGATCCATACCAGTGGACCCCCCTACTTTAAAGCAGATAATTCAAGCAATTGAATGCAAATGCAAACGACCCACAATCAATCAAGATCCCAAACAGCAAGGACAGCGCCACCTGTCCGAACCGGGGCATGACACTTCATCCGCGTCGCCCGGCGCCCCACAGATATCCGGGCCAGTAAAGGGGCGCGGACAGGGGCCGCGTAATGCGACAGCGAGCGGCAGACGGTTTTCGCGGAACGTGGGGCTCGGAGATAGATAAGGCCAGTGGCGGGGATGGACACACTGTTGTCAACAAGCGAACGGGTGCTCCGGACATCGACGGTCGAAGTGTAAGATCACGGAATGAGCACCGGCGCCCTGCGTGTCCTGGCATCTCACGCCTATTTAGCGGTGCGCACTCAGATGGATCTGCTTTACACAGCCGTATGAAAAAACGAAGAATTGTGGTGAAAATTGCCCGTCTGTGGAGTGGTGATCAGCGACGATTCACACTGATATGGAATTGCCGCAGAGGCCCCCGCAGTCGCAGACGCTTGGCCGTCTCAACCCCACCCTGCATCGTCAACCCAAAACCTCTTCCAGTGTGGTGTAACCACCATCACCCTGCCCCACGCGCTCCTTGGAGGCATCTGTAGAGTACCTTCACCCCCACCCCCCTCCCCCCGGCTCCACATTGTGCCTGTGGCTTTTTTGCGAGACAATGCGAGGTCAACCTCCCCTCACCACTCGCCACGCGCCCCACGTCGTGGTGGGGATGGGTGACCGCGCGTCTTGGGACGCAGGCATCCTGCAGGCCACTCATGTATCCCGCCTTGCTGCGCCCGCTGGCTCGAGCCAGCGGGCCGGTATGAACGACGTGGTCCGTCCGGCCCCAACAGACGCACCCGCTAGATCTCGTGGGCCTGCTTCTGTTCGACCCACGGCACCCGCCTTGAATTCCAAGAGCAACGAGATGGGCCCAAGTGGCGGCGGACGGGCAGGCGCCGGGGATGATTGGTCGGTAAACCGTCGGATGGAGGCGGCCGGCTCGCATCGCCACCACCACCAGTCTGCCGACATTGTCGTGACGGCTGACCGCCACGCAGTCAACGAGCGCACCCTGCTGCTGGGATCTCCATTTGTGGAGGCAAATCCAGTCGTCACCGGCTCTAGGCCCACGCCGTCGGGTGGCGTTGAGGCCAGCGGGCAACGGGAACAAGACGATGGCCCCGGCCCCCCCCCTGCCCCCATCATGTCGGCTGGTGGGGGGCAGCCGCTCGCGCTGCGGAGGGGTGGGACGGTTGTAAACCCATCGGCGACTACCGCCGTCGCGGGAGAGACGGTGCGGACATCCATGGCGCATCGTTTTTCGGAGTTCGTTCGAGCGGCTCGGTCGGCTGCCGACTTAGCCGAATTGGGTGTCGAAGCTGCGGTATCTGCTACATTAGCAGGAACACTTCCCTCCACATTTACGGTCAAGCACTGGAACGGGTGTGCCAGTACGTACGTACGACACCCAGGGACCCGCAAGCGGGTGGTGCAGCGCATCCAGCAGATTCGGCGGCAGGCGGTCGTGCGTCGCCTGGGTGCGTCGGGCCCCACATCGCCGGCGCCCGCTGTCCACCGCACCCTATTCTCGCGCTCTCCCCCCCTCGTCCTACCTGCAGCAGAGACCGCTGGGCAATGAGCGGCCATCGGCCTCAGCGCGCCAAGTGCAACCGTCTGCGGAAGGGGTTTGGCGCTGGGCTCAGCCAAATGGCGAGTCTGCCGCATCTGTGGATGGCCAGGACCCTCCTGTTGAATTCTTCTGCCTATGAAGTATCAATTGAAGACAGTGGTGCTCATCGGACTCAACTGCGTTTGGCAGTGGAGCAGCGGCTGGGTCGCCTGTGTGCAGCAAACCTGTTTTTGGAGCGTCCCCTGTACGACTCGTCGGGCAAGGAGATCCCAAAAACGCGCACCTACACCACCCCCGCCGCAGGAGGCCCCACCTATCCAGATGGCTGCCCGCCCGCAGATATTCTCGACGCACAGATATCTATTGGGTTAGACAAGGGCGGTTCACCGTCGTCGGTGAAAGTTGTCGTCGGGTTGCTCAACCAAGCGGCCCCAAATCGGCTGGGAAATACCCTCCTTGTGGCTGTATGTCCCTGTGAAAAAGACAAGTATGAGGATGTGGCTGCCATGATTAGGCCCTACAGAGCTGCAGTTAAATACCTATTAAGGCGTGACGTCATCGTCGGTGGCCAACGGCGTGCCGCCCGCATCTTCCTGACGGGTGACAACCTCGGCATCACGACAGTGATTGGGCACAAGGGCCCAAACGACTCCCGCCCGTGGCCTACCTGCTTGGCAGCCGAACTCCCAACCAAGGCTCATCTCGCCCTAGACTTGGAATTTGGGGCAATGCAAGACTTGTGCTGCACCCACCCACCGCACCACTCTTCTCACTTGGTGGAAATGGGGGCGGCCCTGACGACAGGGGGACGAATGGCAGCAGAGTTGGGCCTCTCGGTTCACCTGTCTATTGAGCGTCCCCAATTGGTGATTGTCGATCCACGGCGAATCGTGCCCTGGCCTGTGCACCTCACGATTGGGATCACGCGTAGAATCCTCCGGTTGGTCGTCGAGATCTTGATCGCTGATCGCAGCCCATTGGCTGGGTGGCTTTTTGCGGACACGCTTGCAGAGGATCTTTTTGAGGAGGCGGGCGTGCACCCTGTGCCCTATCATGGCGGCAACTTCATTGGGCGTCACTGCGGCACCATTGCCCGTCGGCGCGACATCATGTGCCGTGGGTTGCACGGGCGCGTCTCGAGCATCCGTGTTTCGGCCTTCACGAGGGCATGGGAGCTGTGGGCGGGGCTGGTTCCAACTCTCAACAGGACAGCCTATATTCCGCGGGACGAGCAGCAGCGGTTTGCCTCCGACGCGAAAGCGTTCATGGGGCTCCTCCAACGTGAGTTCCCATAGGTGAATATCTCCCCTCAGCTGCGCATTTTGCTCTGCCATGCAGACTAGTTTCTGTGCAGGTTTGGGAGTATTGGCTTACATGGTGAACAAGCCGTGGAAGCATGGCATGGTCACATCAACCAGAACGCTGCCCAGTTATCGGCTGGGACGGAGGTGCAAGCGTGCGTGCGCGCCCTACGCGCAGCTGCACTTGCAGAGGCAGCGACTGACGCGGTTCTCCGCCTCCGGAGCCCTATTCGCAAGAGGAAGCCGGGTGGCAATCGCCCTGCCCCGCTGGGCGACCGGCGGCGAAGGGAGAACAGGGGGGGCGGGCGGCACTGTCGTGCGACGACTGCCAAGGGAGCCAAGGAGAGGCGGGTGTGGGCGAAGGCGCTGTTTTTTGAGGCACTGGATAGGATAGAGAACTGGGAGGAGAGACAGTCAGTCGATACAGCGGGGTAGAGGTTGTGGAGTTTGGTGCTCGGGTGGCGTCGCACGGGGGCTGAGCCCAAGCACTGCCAAGGCGTTGAATCGACAGCACGGCTCAAAACTGAAAAGTGGCATCGAGCTGCCTGGTGCTCATTGGTCCTACCCCTAGTTTCTTGGCACCCCGGACTGAGAAGTTTTCTATGTTTAGATAGATCCGACAGCGAATCAATTGTCCAATGATGTGTCAGATTTGCATTCTTGAAGCCAATGGAATAGCGCCCAGTCTGCACGATCCCAAAGCGTCGGCTCATGGTGGACTGAATGGGCGTGATCTGCGATCAGTATCCTTGCGATCTGGCCGGCTTCCAGACGAGAGGCAATCAATTCTGCGCAGACTGGGTCGAGATGGGGCCCTTTTGCCCAAGGTGGCATTCGTGTCGAGCACAGGCTCTTTCGATGTGTGCGCCGCTGATGCCCACATATGTATCCAACGAGACGAAGCCGACCAAGCTGACCGTCCCCGATCTGTCCGCGTCCGCGTCCGTCCCTTCTTTTCCTGTCTCCTGTAAGATCCATACTCTAGGCTGACATTGCTTAATTGCATAACTGTTGCCAATAGGCCTCCACGATGTATGGCGCGTCGCCAAAGAATGATCGGATCTGACGAACTCTCACAGCAAGTCCCAGCAGTTCATAACAGCTCACAGCATAGAATTTAAAATTGCTGTGATTGCCCTTGTCTCCCAGAGCCATCCAGCCACCCTGAGCATGCAAATTTATTTCAAAGCACAGTCACAGCACAGTCACATCATGCTGTGACTTGCTGTGAGCTATTCCCAGATCCGATCATTCTTTGGCGACGCGCCATAAGGGCCTGCTACAGATATGCAACAGTCGAGGTGTGAGTTTTCGACTAATAAGAGGACTACTGTACCAAAGGTGCTGTTTTTACAAATACTGTGGCGAAAAGCAAACCTTCCCGCAGCACCATCACGTGAAGAACGGGAACTGAGGATGATTATCACAAGGAATCAATACTCAGGGATACAGTTCAGGAACATAAGTGCTCGCGACAGATACCAAGGTCCACGGAAAGTAAATGACACTCCGAGGCCGTCTCGAGCCGCCGTCGAGCAGCAGTTGTCGCACGCGGTCGGGCAATGAGTTCCTACGCGTCCGTGGACCATCCAAGCGGCACCCGCCCGCCACGTCACGACATGGCGCAGCACGCGCTATCCGGCTCAATGGCCCCTTCGCTGGTCCGCTTCCACGTGTGCGTGCCGAGCGTCGAAGGGCCATGGATGCAGTTCGCTGCAGACGGGCGCACCTGACGCTTTCAGGGAATAATGCGCTCTGTAGCTGTCGTTGGCATCACTACCGCTTCTCGACGCCGCCACGGATCTGGGACGATGCCTACTTGTGGTTGCGACGGAACATCCAGGCCAGTGAAGCGCACGCGCCGCGGGCGCAAACGGACCGTCTCCGACAGACCCGGCCGTGGCGCACCGTGGCCATGAAACACACGGTTGGCGGGTATCAAGGAGGAGCGACCGCCATCTCGGTGGTGGGTGCGGCGGGCCCCACCGCCATGTCAACGATGGGGCGCACAGAAGGACCCCTCACGCGGGTGGATCGCCGCCACACCCGTCGCCGCTGGCGACGTGCCACGTGCCCGCTGGCTGTACCGGTCCTTTTTTGTTGGGGCCCATGAGTACGCCGGCGGCGGCGCCCACCCGATCCTGCGCTCTTCGATATCTGTGCCGTTGAGAAACAACCACGCGACGAGAGGGCGGTCGGCCCCAACCCCCCCTGTCCCCCCGCTCTTGACTTCCATCCTTCGTCCACGAGATGAGTGAAGGACGTGCAATCCCGCGATTGCGCCCACGAGTTGTGAGCTGCCATCGCGTTGCTCGCGCAGACAACCACGACTGGTTTGCTGCTGAGCGAGCCGTAAGAGCACTTCTGTTAGTGTGCCCAAAATCCATTTGAGAGGACTTTCTGGCATAGAGCATCCCCATTTGTGTGCCAAAAACCCGGCTTCCGATGTCAATGATCCCATCTCTATTGCCGACAGAAACTGCATTTGACGACAGCGATGCTGACATAAACAACCACCAATCATCGGTGGTCACTCGGCATGGAATCAACTCTGTTGTGGCTCAGACTGGAGCAGCAACCACACACCCATCTCGCGAGATCCAAGCACTGTCACAAGACAGCTCTTGCAGATGTCAATACCAGACTGCACCTATGGAGTTGCACTCCCCAACCAGATGTCATTGTGCTAAACAATGGCATCTTGGCATCTGCAAGATGGCACCCACATTAATGTGATGTCGCGCATATGGACGGGTACATGGAAGCCGGACTGCGCTCGTGTGAGACGAAAATGCCCGCGTGTGAGACGAAAACGCCCTGCTTCGGGAAAGAACCGCGCAACCTCCGGCTTTCCGAGAGGTCACTCGCAATGGCACGGGGGCACTGGTCGCGGAGCAACGACCTCGGGCCCCAACCTCTGCCGAGCTTTGGGTGCCGAACACATCTTGGAACAGTCCACATTGGTCCGGTGGCGTACATGGAGTACGGCCTTTCAACGCTCCCGCGACCGCTGCCGTGGTCTTGTGTTGGGCGCTGCCGACGCCCCGCCTGTGACGGCTCGGTGGTGCCAGGGCGTCCTGCGGCACGTTCACCGACAGCGCCACCAAAGCACAGAGCGGTGTGGGCGGCGGTGGTGACAGACGGACGGGTCGAGGAGTGGTCACAGCCTGTGCTCGACGAATAGAGAACGCATGTGGGGCCTGTAGGGTGCGTCATCATGCCAGAACTACCTGCAGCTTCCCAGAACACTGCGCTGGTACATGAACGCCCCATTCCACGTTCATTTCTGCATCACAAAGCAGCTGAGTACATAGGTATCAGGCTGCAACCGTTACGCTCTACATGTGGGTACCATGGAAATACAAAAGCAAGATGAATGAGTGCACACCAAGCGCGGGCAGATATCCCTGCGCTCACCTTACATGCCGTCGCCGCCGCAGCGACAGCGCCTGTTCGCTCTCCAAATCTGACGACATGTCCCCGTCGTCCTCGCACAACTCGGCGGTCCACTGCCGCGGCCGCAGCGGGTTGTACCGCGCGTGTGGCGACCCGGCACGGGGGCCGTCCCCCCCGCCCCGCTCCCCGAGATCAATGATAAACTCCAAGTCGCTCGTGGCAGCGCGCAGCGCCGACGAGGAGCGGGACATGCAGCCGGCGAGGCGCCGCTGGCGGCGCGTCGACAGCTCCCTGTCGGTACCGCCGTCCGAGCTCGACCCGTAGCTGCTGCCGCCGACCGAGTCCGCGTCTGACACGTAGGTGGTCGTCGACGCGTCGGCGACCGACCGCGGGGAAAAACGGTCTTCAAAAAACGGAATCGTGCACGAGCGCAGCGCCTGTGCGCAATCCGCCTCGTCGGCCGACACGCTCGTGTCGACCGACGCCCGCTCGCTGCCGTCGCTGTCCTCCGCCACCGACACGGGGGAAGACACGAGCGGGCTGGTGCGGATGACCTCGACGCACATGGACATGGTGCTGGCGCTCCCGTCAATAATGTCCGCGCTCGGCGGCCGTGCCGCCGCCTCGTGGCCGCGCCCCGCGCCCGCCACGTCCGTGACGGTGCCGCCGACCACCAGGCGGGCGGTGAGGCCGCGGAGGCGTTCCTCCAGCTCCTGTCGCGCGGGGAGGAGCATCGCCGCCATGTCCCCATCGTCATCCCCGCCGCCAGTGGCGAGCGCCGCCAGCTGCGCGTCAAAGCGGGCGAGCGTCTCCTCCACGCTGCGCTTTTCTGCAAGCAACTCTGGGGTGGTGAGTTTCGGGGCGGCCCGCCCGCCGGCGGCGCCATGGCGGACGGCGGCGCCCGCAGAGGAGGCCGCCTCCCAGTTGACGCGCGCGCGGCCGGTGGGGGGGTGGCCGCCGCCACCAGTACCACCGCTGCGGCTGGCACTGGCGGACGCCAAGGACGACGAGGACTTGGACTTCTTGCCCGGCAGAGAGAAACCCTTGAAGCCCTTCTTCTTTTTTTTCGGCTCTGGTCCCGCCGCGGCACCGCTGTCGCCGTCCGCTTCGAGGCATGCCCGCGCCGTCGTGGCCTCAGCCAACACCCGAATGCGCTCGTCGATTGCTGGCGCCGGCGCCGTGGAGGATGTGAGCAGGTACGCGCTGACGCGCTGCAGGGTGGAGAAGGGCACGTTGGTGGAGGAGAGCCACGTCTCCAACGCGCGCAACTGGGGAGGTAGGAGGGTATGCTCCCCGTACAACCAACGCTCCTCTTCGACGACAGGGACGCCCAAAAGCAGACGACCGAGCTCCTCCCACTCGGCTTCGATCTCTGCAACCGCCACACTACCACTGCCGCCACGTCCACCGTCGAAACCGCCGCTGCCGCCGCCACCGCCGCCGCCGCTCGCGGTCGACGACTTGGTCGCTGTCAGGGGCGGGCCCACGAGGGCGACACCCTCAACGATCACCCACGGGGCGCACGCCAGGGCGGCGTCCCACCGCTTGGAGACTGGGCCGTCGCCGCCGTCGCCGTCGCCCCCCCCATACACCCGTCCGTCGTCCCGCAGCACCTCGAGCGCCACATCCCCCGCGTCCAGCACGCCGCCAGGCAGCAGAGCCGACCCCGGCGCCTCCCACGCCCGAGTCGGAGCACCCCACCGGGTGGTGGTGCACCGCCAGGGTCCGCCACTGCTGCCGACCTCGCTGCCGCCGCTGCGACCACCACTCCCATGACCCCCAGGGCTGCCCGACATACCATCCGACTGACTTGCGTGCCCGGGCCGCGGGACGGCGCCATGGCGGTACTTGGTCGTCACGCGGCGCATGGCACCATCGCGGCATCGGCGGTGACAAGGGCGGCCGACGGCGGGACAGACGGTTGACAAGGACCAGCGGCGCGGGGATGGCGGGGGCGTGCGGCAGCCGGCCCACACGGGGCTGCGAGCCGACGGCCGGCCACGGTGGGCCCCTGCGCCGTGCGTCTCACGGCCCCTGTACCCGTGGAGGGCAGGTGGGGCGCGCCCATGTGTCCGTTCCTCTCGGATGCGAACGTGCTTTCTCCTCTGCTCTCTGTCAGTCGATGCTCTTTTCGTGCGCGTCAAAAATTTTCCGCTGAGGATCATCCTCAGATGCCATGATGGCACATCCTGAAAAAGAGTCCGCTGGTGCTGGGGTTGCAAGTCCGGGAGTGCAAGTCGATACCACCTACCGCGGACAGCGTCGATCGCCTCGCGGAGCATTGATCGGTGCCTCCGCTGCGTTCGCCTCCCTCACCGCTTTCCTCGAGCAGAGACGCGCCGGACGTCACGCCATCCGCAGAGCCCCAGCTCCTTCCTGGATCTTCTCCCCTGGCGCCACTTTCTCTGCCCTTCTGACCCTCGTGGTTGCAGCCGGTGCGCCACCCAACCATGTCGTCCCCACCCGGCCCCATCGAGTGCCGCGGGGCCATTGCCTGGGAAGCGGGCAAGCCCCTCTCGGTCGAGAAGGTGACGGTCGCCCCCCCCGCCGCCGGGGAGGTGCGCGTGCGCCTCGCCGCCACTGGCGTCTGCCACACAGACGCGTACACCCTGTCTGGAAAGGACCCCGAGGGCGCCTTCCCCTGCATCCTCGGCCACGAGGGCTCGGGCGTCGTCGAGAGCGTCGGCGACGGCGTCACGTCCGTCTCGGTCGGCGACCACGTCGTCCTCCTGTACATCCCCGAGTGCCGGGAGTGCAAGTTTTGCAAGTCGGGCAAGACCAACCTCTGCGGCGCCATCCGCGCGACGCAGGGCAAGGGCGTCATGCCCGACGGCACCAGCCGACTGACCGCCACGGGCAGAGGCCAGGAGCTGCTCCACTTTATGGGCACCTCCACCTTTTGCGAGTACGCGGTACTGCCGGCCATTGCGGTGGCGACCGTGGACGCTGCCGCGCCGCTGACGTCCGTGTGCCTCCTCGGCTGCGGCATCCCGACCGGCGTCGGGGCTGTGCGGAATACCTGCAAGGTTGAGGAGGGCGCTACGGTAGCGGTGTTTGGTCTCGGCGGCGTCGGTCTGTCGGTGGTGCAGGGCGCGGTGTTGGCGGGCGCCTCCCGGATCATTGGGGTGGACATTGACACAGGCAAGTTTGCCAACGCGACTAAGTTTGGCGCGACCGAGTGCGTCAACCCCAAGGACTATGGCGACAAGCCCATCCAGGAGGTGCTTGTGGAGATGACCGATGGTGGCCTCGACTACACGTTTGAGGCCATTGGCCGCACGGCGACGATGCGGAGCGCGCTCGAGGCGGCGCACAAGGGCTGGGGCATGAGCTGCATTATTGGCGTCGCGGGCGCCGGGGAGATGATTGAAACGCGGCCGTTCCAGCTGGTCACGGGCCGCCGGTGGGTCGGTACCGCGTTTGGGGGCACCAAGGGCCGCACGGAGCTGCCACTGCTCGTCAAGGAGTACATGGATGGGAAGCTCAAGATTGACGAGTGCGTCACCAAGAAGTACACCCTGGACGAAATCAACGACGCGTTTGCAGACATGCACGACGGAAAGCTCATCCGTGGCGTGATTGTGTTTTGAGCAGCCACCGCGCGTGTGCGTGGTCGCCGTTTCCTGGGAGAAGGGGGAAGGGTGGCGCGGGTGACGGGCGTGACGGACACGATTGACTGGGGTGGTGGCTGTAAATCGGTGGCCACTCGACCCCAACAGGCCCTGTGCGCTCCCGTGCCTCACATCGTGGCTGCATTGCGCGCGTAGCGGCAGCGAGCAGCGTCGGGGTGTGGCGACAATGGTTCCGTCAGCGGGCGACACGAGCGGCCACCCGGTTCTGCCGCAACGCGCGGCCGCTCCCTGCTTGTGCCGGTACCACGTCAACAGGGAAGGGGACGGTGCGTCTCAACAGTGGCGGCCGACCCGTTGCCATGCGAGCACCGTGTACGCGCACAAGCCGGGCGGTGCTGCGGCAGCGAAACCAGAGTGTACATAAGAGTAATATCTGTCGGCTCGGCTCGGCAGAGCCGCTAAACGCCTTCTCTATGGGGCCGCCTGAGCAGTGCACACACCAGTCGCGCCTCAAGCCCGGTCGGCAATAGCTCCGCATCGGCAACGCCAGCTGACAACACGACCCTCGCACCTGCGCCAAGCTGCCCCATGGGGAAGCGAGTCCTGCCGGATAAAGCGCTGGCTAGGACGGCAGCCGACAACGGGGCCGGCCCGTCGGGCGTTCCTCCACTTGCACCCCGCAAAGCCCCACCGCCCGCGCACGCGGGACGGCCACATCGACTCACCACCGACCCTCAAGCCGACGCTTGCAGGCGGCGGCTCTTTGGCACCCAGCTCGGCGGCCGCACCACGGCGGCGCCGACAAAGCCGCTGACGCCCGACAGCGAGCGGAGCTTGGTGTCGGCCGCCAGCACGCTACGGTCGGCCACCACCGTCTCCTCATCGACGACGTAAAAGCGGCGGGGCACCGCTGCCGCCGGCAGCAACGACTGCACGTGGAGGAGGAGCCACGGCTCGCTGAGGCGCCCGCCGACCTTGACAAGGACCGCGCAGTAGACTTCCGAGCCAAAGCGGGCGTCTGGGCGCCCAAAGGCGCGCGCGACCGCCACTGCCGGGTGGCTCTCCACTGCTGCCTCCACGTCCTCAAGGCTAACCGCAACGACCTTGGTCACATTGTTGGGGTCGACAACGTCCAGCACCGCCGCTGCCGCCGCTCGCTCAGCCGCCGCCTTACTCGCGGCAATCGCCCGCTCCGCGGCGGCCGCCGCCGCCGCCAGCTTCATGGCCTTCTCCGCCGCCGACGGCGGCGGCGGCAGCTTTCGCACCTCGGCGACGGTCACTTCCGAGGCGCGCTCTGCGGCGGCGGCGGCAGACGCCGCCGCCTGAGCGGCCTGCATCGCTGCGGCCGTGGCCTGCGCCGACTCCTCCGACGCGGCAGCGGCGCACATGATTGCCGCCTGCGCCTCGTCCACCGACACGTCAATGACGGAGGGGTCCACCGCCGCCGCGGCCGCGGAGCTGGCCACCGTCGCGTTCCGGGCGGCGGTAGCGTCGGTCTCGCGCCGCACCTCTTCCCGGCGGGACGCCGCCAACGCCTCGGCCGCTTCCAACCGTTGCTGCACGACGGCCATCCGCGCCTGGTGAGCGGCGGTTAGGTCCGCCTCGAGCGTCTTTTGGCCCTCCGCCAGCTTGTCGAGGTGCTCCAAAATGGCCGCCGCCGACGAGGCGTCCAGCCCCAGAGTCCCGTCCGCAGCGCCGCAGTCGCCGTCGCGGCTCCACTCCCGCGCCGCGAAAGTTCCGGCGGCGGTCTCCGCCGAGCGGCTCTGCGCCGTCGGCGGCCCGTCCGACCGGCGCATCCAGCTGTCGCGGGTGGCGACCGCCCCCCCAGCTGTAGCGAGCGAGGCGGCGGTAGCGACAGTGACGAGCTTGGCCTTCTCCACCTCGACCTTCTCCTCCTCTTCGGTGATGCCCGCCTCCCGACGGCGCTGCGCCTCGGTTTCTGCCCGCGCCGCCTCTACCGCGCGCTCCTCTTTGAGTGCCACCTCCTCCTCAGCCTTGCGGCGCTGCTCCGCCGCCGCCACAACGGCCAGCTTGCGGGCCTCGGCGGCACGCATCTCTCGCGCGTCACCAACGACCACCAGGAAGCCGTCCTTGTCCAATTTGCCCCGGTCGCCCGTCAAGAACCAGACCGTCGCTCTCTGGGCACCCGCCGCGGCGGCGGCGGCAGCCGCCGCCGACGTCCGCACACTCAGCGGCGGCAGGTTGTGGTACACCCCGCCCGACGAAACGGCGTCGACCTCCCAAGCCTTCTTCCCCTCGTCCGCCGCACGGGCGCTCTGCGACGCGGTCACCATCGTGCCCGGGGTGGAGTACTTGCCCGATGCCACCGGCGCGAGGGGCAGCGCGTCCGCGCCGTTGGAAGGGGCCTCCTCCCCATCGTCGAGCGCCTCGTGGAGGAAGAGCTTGTGCACCGCCTCCTCGTCACGGCCCGTGCCGGCGAGTACAGAAGTCGAAGCGCCTGGACCCGTGACAGCTACGTCGCCAACTTCCCCGCTGGGCAGATACGCCCGCGTGACCGGGTCGAGGATGGCCAGACACACGCTCGAGAGGGGCGGCTTCCCGAGCGTGCCGGGGCGGCCACCGTTGGTGCCAGTCGTATTGGCAGCCGCGTGGCCAGCCGCCGCGGCAGGGCCGTACGCCGGCAAGACGGGCGCGTGGAAAACAGCCTTCGACAGGAACGCCACGTCTTCGATCGACAGCGCGTCGTCGGTGCAGCTCGTTCCGGTAGAAGCGGTGTGTAGGCCCGTCGCGACACGTACAAAACCGATGCTCGACTGGTCTGGGAAGTTACCACCCGCAGAAACGGTGCGGAGGTTGGCTGGCGACGCGGACAGCCAGTCCAAGGAAAAGGATGAGACAAGTGGCCAAAACAAATCGGCCGCAAAGAACTCCTCGGGTTCAGCAGTCGCGGGCGGGAGGACCAGCTGGCCGCCCGAAAGAAGTGTGGCAAGGAGTACAACCAGTCCGTGCGCGTCGTGCAGCGCACAACTGAGGAGCGTCGTTTGCTCGACCTTCAGCTGATAGCTGGTCGCAAACGCCTGGGCCGACGACACCAGGTTGCGATGTGTCAGCCGCACCACGTCCACTACGTGCGCCGAGCCGAGGTCGCCGTCCGCGGCAGTGTCCATCGACGGCGGGGAGGCGAGCAGGTGGACGGCCACCTCCTCCGGGTCGACCTTGTAGTCAGCAGAGCCGCCCTTCCACGCGGCGCTCGCGCCCGCCCGGGTGCCATGCATATCCAGCTTCACACCCTCGTTGGTCGTGCGGTACAGGTGCCACGAGATGATGCCCATCTTCTGGGCAACGCTCGCCACCCGCGACCCAATCTCCAACGCCTCCCCCCCATCCATCTCCTCGAGCTCCCCGTCGGCGCAGTCATCAGGGATGGGCGAGACGACAATCGTCGCGCCGCATGCCTTGAGCGCCACGGCCAAACCCTGGCTATCCAGCCCCGCGTCTACGGGTGCGGCGATGGCGCCAATCCACACGAGCGCGAGAAAGAAGACAGCCGCCTCAACGCTGCCGGTTGGCGTCACTAGCGCACACACCGTCGCGGGGCGGACACCGCATTCACGCATTGTGGCAGCGACCGACTCGACCATCTTGTACACCTCGCCATGGGAGTAGACCACCGGTTTTCCCTTCCAACTCCCTCGGTGGGGGGCGGGGAGCGCAGAGGTGGCGGGCTTGGAGAAGAAGAGAGACTTGGGCAGCTCCCGCAGGGTCGTCAACCGCAGCAACTCCGACTCGCGCTCACCGCGGGCGAGCAAGACCGCCTCCTTGAGGTCATACCGGTTGATGGACATGGTGTCGACACCAACCCAAGAGGGGGAGGGGAGGCACCGGCCTCTGCGCGTCGACGATATGCTACGTCGCCGTCACCACGGCCACCACCACAAGCACCACCCCCGGCACGCCGAGAAGGAGCACGCACGCACGCTCAGCGCGTGCTCTCCTCAATAGTCGGTGAAGTCGCAGGCGCCGCCGCGCGCTGGGCGCCGCCGCACTCCCGGTATCGCAGCCCAACCGCCCGACTCCCGGCGGGATGCGAGCGAGCGCGCGGCAACACGCCCCGGGTCTGACACACTGACCGCAACGAAAAAGGAAGAAACAAGGGGGGTGGAACTGCCACGCGCCCACCAACCCACAGCAGGGCCACGAAGGGTTCTCCCTGCTCACGGATCCGCTCCAGGACGCCTGCAAGCCTGTGACATCGACATCAGCCCACCCAGCACCACGGGCAGGACCGCCACAGCCAGGGCCGCTGCACAGTGCCGCCCACCCCTCGACTGCGGCGCGACGGTCGCTCCCGTCCAGAAAATGCACCCGCCACGGTGCACTAGCCTCGGCGGCCGTCCCCCCCCCCCGTGGGCGCCGGCGCGAACAAGTTGTCCCGTCCCTGTTCTCAATGGCAACATGGCCCACCCTCTACCCCCACCCGGTCCCCAGCGCCAATGGGGCGCTCGTGGCAGAACGTCGCAAAATAATCGGGACGAAGTGGGTGCAGCACGGTTCCAGCATCGTGACAGGACGAGTGCCTCTGCGCCGCTCCTTCCAACCAGGCGACACAAAGCCGCTCAGAAGAGCGAAGTCGACTGACAAAGCCGCGCCGGTGCGTCTCGAGCGGATGTGACACGAAGGCCAACGGCGGAAAGCGGGATGAGCGGGAGCGCAACGCAGAGCGCAACTTCACAGAACATGAACCGGACCATGTGACTTGGGACAGAGACCCAGTATTTGTGTACTTGTCAGCCAGGGGCGGTAGAGACACATGTCCAAGCGCCGTTGTTGTTTAGTCAATTGGATGCCAACGTTCAAGGATCAAATGATCAGCTCTGTGACGTGGCGATCATCGGTTGGATACAACTAGCAATGACGGCTCGATCGATCGAGGCTGCGTATTGGCGCCTCAGCTATTCGCGACTGTTGCCGCCGATGCCGTTTCGCCCCACCGTCGAGTCGCCCGCGCCCGGCGTCGTTGCCGACGCCGACTCCGCGGCCACCAAGCCCGTTCCGCACCCCATTCCCCCCCTCCCTCCCCCGCCGTCCTTGTGTTTACCCTACCCCTGAACCATGGTTCGTTCGGGTGGTAAGCGTAGCAACACGAGGCATCTGTTTGCCAAGTCGTTCCGGAAGCATGGCCCGGAGCACCTGTCTACGTACCTGACGACGTACAAGGTTGGCGACTATGTCGACATTGCGGCCAACCCTGCTGTGCAGCAGGGCATGCCGTATAAGTACTACCATGGCAAGACCGGGCGTGTGTTCAACATCTCCCGCACCGCCGTCGGCGTCGAGGTCAACAAGGTCGTTCGCAACCGCATGCTGGCCAAGCGGTTCCACGTCCGGGTGGAGCACGTGAAGAAGTCGCGATGCGACGAAGACTTCAAGAAGCGTGTCAAGGCCAACGACGCGCTGTCGCGGGAATCTCGCGCCAAGGGTGAGAAGGCGGTGCTGCCCAAGCGCCAGCCGGTTGGCCCTCGCGCAGCGACGGTCGCGAGCGTGCCGTCGATGGAGTTGGTGGAGCCCATTCCGTATCGGTTCATCGTGTAAATGTGCGCCAGCCCCCAATGGTGCGAACATGTTGTCTCTGCTGTCTCTGTCGTGATTGGTGGTGCCCGCTCCTCGTGTGGTGTGGTTGAGGATGGGGGGGGCGGAGCGGGTCATTTGTTCAGTTGCCGTGGCGGGTGCGGGTGGTGGTGCAAAGGGCCGTTGCTCTGGAACCAGGTGGGTTGTAGATCGGTGAGGGTGAGCCCCCCATGCGGACGTCTACCTCGTGACGGCGTTTGCAGCTGGGCGCTGTTTCGCGCGCGTAGGTTAGGGCTGCTTGTCCGCGGTGGCACTCCCACCTGCGGATGGCCTACATATCTTCGCGTTCCTGTGCGATTGGGTTAGTTCCCTCTTGGGAGGGACATGCACCTGCGCGCTGTCTTTGCACGTGCACCCGGAGGTAGCCAGGGTAGCAGCGACGGCAGCGCCGACAGCGACAGGTGGTGTTCGACTGTAAAGTTGGAGTGGGCAGGTGCTATATCTCTTTTCTCTACCTAGTGACGGTGTTAGTGCCACACTCGGGGACGCTCGCGGCATGCCCATATCAACGTAAGGTCGTCTTGATTACATAGTGTGCATCTCAGAGAAGCAATGGGGACGGTGGTCAGAGTCCAAAGACTCGGTGCTACGGAGGTGATTAGTAAACAATTCGTCGGGGGTGGTGCTCATTGCACCTCGGTAGTGTGGAGGGTGGTCTCGGCCTCGGCAGATGCAGCCTCGACTTGTGCCGGGGCCGTCGCGGTCTCGGCTTGAGTCTCGACCGCCCCCGGCGCGGCCTCGGCCTCCGCCGCGTCGGCGGGCGGTGCGTCGGCTACCACCGCCCTTGTAGACGCCGCCACCTCCGCGGACGCCTCCGCCGCTGCTAGTGGCGCCGCCGCAGTGGCGGTCGGACTCGCCGCGGCCGTTGCGGTCGGTGTCGATGCTGTCGCCGCCGGCGTGTCCGCCACGGAGCTACTTGGCGCAGGCTCGTCGCCCATCTCGGCTCGGGCGGCGGCGGCTTCCGCTTCCGCCAAGGCCGCCGCCTCTGCCCTGGTCCCCGGCTTGGGCGGCGGCGTGCGGCCGGCCTTCTTGGCGTCGCGCGCGTCCTTCTCCCACTTGACCATGAGCGCCTGGTCGACGTCGTCGGAAAACTCGCGCAGCATCCGGAAGAGGTCTTCCGCACGCGCGCGGGACGCCTTGTTGCGCTCGCCAAAGTGGCCCATCATGCCTTGTTGCTTCTCCATCATGAGGCCGCGCAGGGAAATAATCTCCTCCCGCACTTTGACGGCCTCCCCGGCAAAGGTCTCCATTTCGGTTTTGAAACCCGCAAGCGACGCGTCGTCGCCGATGGATTTGATCTGCTCCGACACATTGGTGACAGACTCGAGCAGGGCTTGCACGTCTTCCCCGATGGCGTCGAGCGAGAGCATAGATGACCGGTGAAGCGACGGCATGTCGTCCAGCGGCAGAATGCCCGGCTGGTCCCGCTCCATCGACGTCACGATGTAGTTGAGGAGCGACCCACCATTCGGGTTCTTGACGGTGGACAACATGGCCAGGGCCTCGAGCTTGAACCCGTGCGCACCGCCGCGGGTCGTTCCCGAGTTGAGGAAGTTGCCCATCGCGAGCACCGTCTGCAGGGTGCCGGCCAGCTTGGCCGACGCCATGATCTCGGAGGGGATCATAGCAAAGGTGTCCATGTTGCGGATAACCTCCACCGCCTCGTCGTTAAACGTCTTGGCAGAGAGGGCACAAAGCACCTTGGCACGGAGGCCGTTCAGCTCCGCCAACTCCATCATAAACTGGTCCGTACGGTCGACTTGGTCCTTGATGCCGACGTTTTGGGCGAGCAGCTGCTCCTCCTCTGGCGTCGGGCAAATCAGCAGCAACGCCTGCAAGGTGCCGGCCTCCAAGTCCTTGTACGTCGGCACGCGGATGACGTCCTTGATGTCGTCTGAACTCATCTTGAGGTTGGCCAATAGAATGTTGACGTTGTGCTTTCGCTTGTGCGGCAGCACCTCGGGCTTGACCTCCTCTTGGGCAGCGCCAAAGCCGCTCGACTCCTGCACGTCCACGCCAAACAACTCGTCGACCTCCTCCTCGTTGATCGGCACCACTTTCTCGTCCAGCGTCGTCCAAATGGTGCCGGGGATGAGATTGTTGGGGATCTTGCCCCAATGGAGCGGCTTCTTTTGCCGGCCGCGCGCCGTGTTGTCTTTGGCCTCCACCTTGCCGGTCGGCAGGCGCGGTGCGGCGGGCTGCCCGGGCGCCGCTGTCCCAATGCCGGGGCCCCCAAAGCCGGGCTCCCCAGGCTTTCCAGAAGCCAGCCTGGCTTCATTCTGGCGCGCGGCAGCCACCGCCGCGGCGGCGCCGGTAAGTTTCCCAGCGTCGGCGCCCTTGGCGCCGCCAGGGCCCTTTCCACCAGGGCCCCCGCCCCCGCCGCCGCCGGGACCACCGCCGCCGCCGCCGGGGCCGCCATCGCCGTCGCCATCGCCGCCGCCCCCATTTCCGCCCCCTCCACCACCCCCACCGCCACCACCGCCGCCACCACCGCCGCCACCACCCCCA
>Ga0209093_1000235_pt1 | contig 28548 bp, 42 predicted proteins | sample SidtaG_4_FD_187450 | JGI IMG/M metagenome (GOLD analysis project Ga0209093, IMG submission 187450) | Marine algal microbial communities from Sidmouth, United Kingdom - Sidmouth_Male1 metaG (SPAdes) (version 2) | ecosystem: Host-associated > Algae > Red algae > Unclassified | place: Sidmouth...
CCCACTGATATACTGCGCCCTAAACCTTTACCGCTCCTCGCTGTCTCCTCTCTTCTTCTTGACGCGCCCGCTTCCCTATCCCCCGCACCTCCCTTTCTCTAGACGCGCCCGACCCGCCCATCAACCATCGAGGAGCTGCCAACCAACAACAGAGCCGTCACTCCTGCCAGAGGCGGCCAATCCCACCGCCGCGGCCACCGCCGCGGCCCCCTCCACAGCCGCGGGGGGGGCGCCGTGGTGGGAGAGACGGGTGGGGCCGTACCGCTGGGAGCCGGCGTCTACGGCGGTTGGCATCACCCCGCCTACGCTGCGCCCCGCTGAACCGCACCTGGTGGCCATCATCCCACGCGGCTGAAGGTCAACGATGCCGTCGGAGGCACTGCCTGCAGCCGACCCGTCCCCTGCTCCTTCACCGGCAGTTGATGATGACGCGGCGGCGATTGTAAACTTGCGTGACAAGCGAGATCGTAGAGTCTGTGCCCCCGTGAGCGGCAATGAGCATGAGAGGACGTGGCTCATCATCGGGCCTGTGCGGCAGATTGTCGACGCTGTTGATTCGGATGCAGATGAAGTGGAAGATGGCACCTCGTCCCCGTCGCCAATATCGGCCGACGATGTGGACATCGACGAGTTCACCTTCACCGCGCGCGTCAAGGCGCGCGCAGACCTTTCTGGACGGGAGGTGTTGGCGCGGGCCATCTGCCGCCTCGTGGACCGCGGCATCTACCATTCGGCCTTGTCGTCGCACGACTCCCTGCGGTTGGCATATGCCACGCCACCACTCGCCGACGACGACGGGAAACATGAGCCGTCGTGGAGGGGCTTTCTTCCTTCCCTTCCGTCCCAGCTGCTGTCGCGTTCGGAGTGCGCCAAGGTGCTTTTCCGCGCGCGCATCGAGATCAACAAAGCGAAGACGCGGCGGGTGCCGTTTGGCTACGTGACAATAGAAAACACGAAGACGGCGTCTAGCCACCCCTGGGTCAAGTACAAGGGGCGGCTGTCCAACCGGCGCCTCGCCAACAAGGTCGCAAAAGTAATGCGGGACTCGGCGGCCTTCATGTCTCTGTCGCTCGAGCGGCGCATTGAGATTGCAAGAGTCATGTCGGCGGGAACTGCTGGGCAGCTCCGCTTTGCGTCGGAGTACGAGAGGGTTTCGGGTGCTGCCGCTGTTAAAGCGGTGGAGAGCGGCGGGAGGCGTCCACGCAAGCGCCGTCGCAAGGCCGCCTACAACAAGTCGGTGCCGAAGATGTTGCCAACTACAAGACAAATGCGCGACACGGTGAGGCAGGCGGTGGACCGCGATGGCCGCCCCCCCCATTCCCTCATCACATTGAGTACTGATGGCTCTGTGCGGGTGTGGCGGTACGTGGTTGGGTCCGCAACCAACGGCGTGCGGCTGTATGAGATGGCGAACGGGACGCAGAAGCGGCTCGCCGCTCCTTACCACAAACGGCCGCGCCACCCACCCAACCAAAGCGCGGTCGACCCATCGGCGGTGGGCGTGTCAGCGACGGCGGTGGGGGTGGCGGGCGCGTCGGCGGGAGCGTCTACGGGAGCGTCTGTCGGAACGTCGGCGGGCGCGTCGGCGGGAGCGTCGGTCGGAAGGTCAGCGGGCGCGTCGGCGGGAGCGTCGGTCGGAGGGTCAGCGGGCGCGGCGGCGGCAGCGGCAGCGTCGGTCGGAGCGTCAGCGGGCGCGTCGGCGGCAGCGGCAGCGTCTGTCGGAACGTCGGCGGGCGCGTCGGCGGGAGCGTCGGCGGGAGCGTCGGTCGGAGCGTCAGCGGGCGCGTCGGCGGCAGCGGCAGCGTCGTTCGGAACGTCGGCGGGCGCGTCGGCGGGAGCGTCGGCGGGTGGGGGTTCAGGATTTCATGCAGAGGAGGGCTCGGCGCTCGAGGCTGAGCTCTGCGAGACTTTCCAAATCACCCGAAAGTCCTACTTGGAGGACATCCCCGACCCTGGAACCGGCACGGCGGAGTCTAGCACCTCTGGTGGCCGTGAGCTCGTCGTCGCCCTCGAGTTCGACCCGGTCGCGTCCCTGCGACTCGCGTTTGACGTTGGCTGCCCGCCTGCGACGGAGGAGGCCATAAAGAATGCTTCCATCGCCGTCACTCTGGCCGGCGACGGCGGCCCCGTCCGCCGCAGTGCGATGACCGTCTTTACTCTCACTGTCTCTTCGGAGCTCCTCGACGGCGGCCGCACGCCGCTCCTCCCCATTTTGTTTCTTCTTGGCAGCGAGCAAGCCATTCACTCTGCGGTGGGCGCGCGGCTCCGCGAGGAGCTCAAACGCGCTCTGCGCGCCGACTATGTCGTACCGGTCGCACCGTGCGACGCGCCGGGAGCCGTGTTCCGGTCAACCGCTGTAGTCACCCTCCCTTACTTCTTGCATGTGTGCGGCGACTTTGCAATGGTCTGTCATCTCCTTGCGCTCACAGGGTGCGGCGACGTCAACCGCTGCCCGTACCGGTGGCCGTGTATGCCGGCGGAGTACCTGTCCGCGTTGCTTCTCGACGGCGACGACTCGGACCACGATGAAAAGCGCGACGGTAAGCAGCTCTCGCAACACTGGGAGTTGATGGTGTGGAGTTTGGCGCGCTGGTGCACCCTGCGTAGCGGCAAGTGGCGGGCAGTGGGCGGATTCTTGCGGTGGGCGTGCGACGGGTGCCACAGGGACTTGGTTGCGTTGTCGGCGTCTCCATCTGTCATGTCCTGTCCGGAAGAGAACTGCAACCTCTTTGACGAGCCGCAGGCGCCACTGCTGCAGTCGCACGCCTACACCCCACTCTCCGACTACTACCGTCTACTACGTCGCCGCATTGGTGGGCTGCGTGGCTACACCCTTCTTGGAGACATCCCCTTTTGCATCCAGGCTCCCGTGCTTCATTGCACGGGAAAGATCAGCAAGGGACTGATGTTTTTCCTGCTAGCTCGCATGTCCGAGCCGATGCGGGATGTGGCGCGGGCCAACATCTACTCGGTCATGGGGAGGTCCAACCTCGGTGGCATGTACCTGCGCGAGTTTGGCCGGCTAGGGGCAATGGTAGTGGCGCTGCCCGGCATCCTGGGCAAGGATGTGACTGTCGACGCTGCCGCAGTCGTGATGCTGCAGCTGAGCCAAGCCCTGACGGCAGCATGGCGGCGGGCCATCAGCACGAGGACGGAGGACGAGAGAGAGAGCGCCGCGGTCGCCGTGCAGCTGCTGGCGGGCATACTGTCGCCCATATACGCGGCGCTGAAGCCCTTTGACCCCATCACCAAGAAGGCCGGCGTTTTTAACTTGTACCTGCACACGGCGCTGGCACACGTACGCTCCACCATTGGAAAGTCGTTCCCCACTCTCAAGCGCATCTGCGACGACAACATCGAGGGCACAATTGCGGCGTTGAACCGGTACTTCAACTCGCGCACCAACAACGTCTGCAGGACCCAGTCCCTCATCAACAAGGAGGCCATGGCTCTCATGGGTTTCCACGAACCCGACGGGCGGCAACCCGCCGAGCAGCTGCTGTTCACCGAGGAGCTGGTCTTGTGCCCGTGTGTCGCGCGTTTGGGGTCGTTGGCGAGTGACGGCTTGAAGGCGGTCGTGCGCTTCGCCTTCCGGGAAGCCGCTGTGTCGGCGTCCGCCGACCCCTCCTCTGCTGACGTCCTTGAAGGGCCCGCTGCTGATAAGTTCGCGAGGGCACGCGCAGCGACTGTCGCCGCGTCGTCGGCGGATGGTGCCGCATTGGCGGCAGCAGCGGTCGTGACGGCTGACGGGGCAGCGCCTAACAACGGTGTGCGCACGTCTGACGGCGCGGAGCAGGGTGGCGGGACGGGTGACCCCCGTTTGACACCGGCGGAGCTGGCGGCACAATCCGCTGATGCGGCCAAGCAGGCGGCCGTGGACGAGCAAACGGCTGTGGAGGCGCTAGTAGGCGTCGCCCGGTTGAGCCTCAAGCTCCATGTGTCCGTAGACACCATCCGAGTCGGAAAGTCGGACGAGGCCGACAGTATGGAGGTGGAGCTGCAGAGGCGGCTGAAGCAAGTGCAGCGCCGCCTGTTCGTCTGCTGGTGTGGTTGTATGACGGGGCGGACGGAGAGCGAGGTGGCCCGCGAAGCCGTTGACGGCGCCGCCGCCGCTGCAGCAGCAGCCGCTGACGCGGTGGAGGACACGGCCGCTGACGGCGCCGCCGCCGCCGCCACTGCCGCAGCCGAGGTGGACGACACGGCCGCTGATGCGGCGCACGCCCCGGGCGTGGGCGACGGCGGCTCAGTCGTCGCCACCGACGATGCGGCCTTGGCCGCTGAGGAGGCAGTGGCCGAGATGGCGGTGCACGAAGGCGACAATGGGGAGGACATTGGCTCTGCTGTTATCCCCGATGAGTCTGCGCCGGTGGCTGGCGATCGCTTCTTTACCTTGTCGGACAAGGACTTGGCGGCCATCGACTCGGATGAAGAGGACGAGGGCGAAGTCGACCACCGCGTTCCGACCTTCCGGCGTCAGCGGCAGAGCGCGGTTGGCACTGGCCGCGCCGCATTTCTATTGCAGGTGGCGGCTGAAGACAAGGACGTCGCGCCCATGCTGCCGTCGCATGACGCAGTCGAATTCGTGATGGGGAGCAGCACCAACGCACCCAGAACACCTGCTGCCATCGCGTCTCTAAGGGATAAGCTCGACGAGGACTTGATAATGATTCACCTTTTCCTTGCACGGATGCGCACGCCCGAGTTTCTCATGTGGGCAGGGCGTGACGGTGTTCTTGTGTCAGATATGGCTCGTGCCGCGCTGTATCTGCGCCACTATATTACTGTTGCGCTTGCTGATCTTGATGGAGGGGCAGGGGGTGGAGGGGCAGGGGGGACAGGGGAAGGGGGAGGGACGCTGACATAGTTGTCGTATGCATAGTTGTTGTATGTTTGCTGGCGTGGTCTCAGCGCGGCGCGCGCGTCTGGCGCCCCCCCCACCGGCGCCCCTGCCACCCCTTGCCACCGGCGCACACACAGCACCCCCGCCCCCTCCACCGGCGCCCCCCTGACCGGCGCCCCTGGCGCCCCCCCAGCTGGAGTCCCGCACGCCACCACCGGCGCTCCCGCCCCCGCCACCGGCGCCGCTGCCAACGTCCCCGCCACCGGCGCTCGGACCACCGGTGCCCCTCCACCGGTGCCTCCGCCACCAGGGCCCCCGCGCTTCCCACCGGCGCGCCCGCCACCGGCGCCTCTCCCACCGGCGCACCCGCCACCGGCACCTCTGCCCACGGGCGTGACGGTGTTTTGGCCCCGGAATTGGCTTGTGCCTGTACCGCGCTGTGTGTGCGCCACTTTGTCACTTGTGCGCTTGCTGATCTTGATGGTGGTGGGCGGGGGGGGGCAGGGGGAGGGACGCTGACAGAGTTGTTTCATGTTTGCTGTCGTGGCGGTCTGACCGCAGGCCAGCGTATCCCGGTCTGCTTTGACTTGGCCGACCAGGGAGAAGTTTTCCGCCCGCTTACTGTAGGGAGATTTTTTACCCAGAGCGCGTGCACCGTCTGTGATGCCCCGTTGGCCGGCCACACAGCACCCTCGTTACAAGATTCCTGTATCACTCGCTATCAGCGGTTGTCAGTGCTTTGTGAAGCGCCTTCGTGCAGATATAAAACGTGCGCTCTTGTGGTCACGGTCTGCCCCGTCCCGAGACGCTTCGAGTGATATGAACATTACAGTCCCCAATTCTGCACAACCATGTTGCAAACCACTTGTAATAGAAATCGGGCCACAGGATGCTGTGCACGGGGTGCAAACAAGTTCTTGTCGGCCAAATTTGCCAGAATCGCCGTTTGTATGCGCCCACGCTTTAAGACCCACTGCGCGGGTCCCACTGGCGCGTCCCACAGGATCATCCCAGATTGTGTCGCGCGGTCAGTGTGGCGCTGTGGACGACCTCCACGTATGTCGAACGCCTGCCTGTGCGCTGGTCGATCCCCGTTGGTGACCTTTTTTCCCCTGTCAGGGCCCCTGCCAAGTGGGCTAGGCAGAGGGCTGCGCATAGGCGTGCCGTCGGACGGCAGGTGGGACTGGGTGGGAGGCGGGGACACGCCTCGTCTGTGTGCGCACGCGCGCCGACGTGCTCGGTCGCCTGCCCTCTCGTCAGCTGTTCCACAATTTCCCAATGAACGCGATTCTCGTTGGCATCTCGTAGTGGGGGGGTCCCAACGATTCCAAAAAAGGATGGGGTTTGGCGGGCGATAGCTCTCTCGTGACTTTTGTGAGGGACACTCTTTCTGGACCACGCGGACCGCGGATCACTGACCAATACTGCTATATCTCGACTCGCACTGCACTTGAGAACAGCAGATGCTGCATCAAAGTAGCACATTCCGGGGATGTGGATAAGCCCGACGGGGATGGACACCTGGACAGGGTGTGGAGCAGAGGTCTTCAAGCGTAGTTTTCCCCAAGCGTATCCGCGCGTAATTGATTCGGGTATAGACCCGAACGCTTGAATTTTTGCTTTCCAGAAACTGTACGCTACCCGAATAATCCCATTGACCGAAGAACGCTTGAACTCGCCCCAACCGTGTATTATTTGGACATACCCATACCCAGTGATTGATGCCAAGAAGTACGCTGGCGAGATCTTTTTCAGCGTATTCTACTGCAACCTCAGTCCCTGGACTTGTGTTCATGGGTCTACACAAGACTTGAAACTTACTTTGTTGGGTTGCGGGTGGCAGCGGCGGCCCCTGAAGCGGCTGCTTGCTCCACACCTTCCCGAAGCAAGGGGGAAGGGGGGCAGCGAGCGGGGTCGTTGGAGGCCCGCCCAGTCTGCCGGCGCGGGAAGGGGCGGGGTGGGCGCCCAGTTGTTCCGTTTTGCGTGTCCCAGCCGGTCGTCGACCGCCAGCTGGAGGAGACACTGCAGTGACTCCCATTTTTCGTTGTCTCCTAGACCCGATTCCAATGTCACGCGCAGCACAAGCCACGGAGCGTGGAGGCGATTGTCGCAGCCGCCACCGTCGCATTGGACGCGTCTACCGCCCAAGAGGGCGCGGCGGATGGACCGTCGCGCACGCGCCGCGCGCCCACGCTCGGCGGCGGGCGGTGGCGGCGGTGGCGCCGTGCGAATGGTCTTCTGTCGGTAGCTTTCGCAATTGGGTCATCCGCGTCACCTAGCCGTGGCCTTGTATGGAGCTGCTCACGAAAGGAGGTAATGTGCGCGTCAGAATCGGGTCGGGTCGCTCGCAAGCCGGACAGATGGCAGAAGTCGGGTCCGGCAGTGAAAAATACCCACAGAGTACGCTGTGCCACTCCCAGGAACAAAAGTACCCGGTCACACATTTCGGTCAAAAGGTACCCGAAAAAAGGCGCTTGCTGGTCATCGGATGACACAGCACGCTTGCTTGGGGTTCTCTCTCACAGAATGCGCAGACGCTTGTCTAAGAAAATCCCAAGTACGGGAACGCTAACCAAAATTGGGTACGCTTGAAGACCCCTGGTGTGGAGTGAGAGAAGGTCGTTGTCTTGATGCTGGGCTTGATGGGCTGATCCCATCCAAGCCCCACTCCTTCTAAAACCGACCAGTGCGGTCTATAGCGAGCACGCTATAGCGCGCAATCCCAGACAGCACTCCGCGGAGGTCCCCGCGCCAGTATCGGCGCCGTTCCTCACGCCCGTACTCGCGCCCGCCCTCCATCCCGCCTGACGGCGGACACTGTCGGCCGGTACAGCTTACCCCCAAAATATCGCACGGGAGACGGAGGCGTGGCATTCACCTACAGTGCGGGACGTCGTTGCCAGAGCGACACACTTTGGATAGTTTTTCTTCAGTTTTCCTGGCACGTGGCCCATTGGCGGACACGTCCGTTGTCGGCCTTCCACGTTCTGTGGGCTGTGAGCAGCTCAATAAAATCCGGACGTGAATGCCGAAGAAATCAGGCAGTGGTGGACAACATCTCTGTGGTTGAAAAAGTTTTAGATCGGGGCTGGCGGGTGTCCCGCTCGGTGTACGACTTTTACGTCGCAGTATGGCCACTTGAGGCCATTCAGAAGGTACAATATGCCCCAGCACTAGCCATGACCGCAATTTTCCTGTGCGGTGGCCGGCCGGCTAGCGCTGGACATCCAAAGCTTTCACCTTGACGGGCGCGACGATGTGTGCGCGCCGGCGTGCAAGGCCGCCACCGCCTGCACAAACGCCTCAACACACACCGCGGCCATCACCAACGCGCCGCCGCATAGCGCGACGCGCGCCAGAGAGTTGAGCGACGCGCGCCCGGGGGCGCGCATGACCGCACCGGCGTTCCCCATCGCCCCCGCGCTTACCGCCGCCGTTGCCACCACACAACCACGCACTGTGGCACACTGGGCCCCTTTTCGCTCAGCATTCACATCTGCGTGTACGGCGGCCGCGTCCTGCACCGACAGGCCCGCCGCCACCCCTTTCACTTTTCCATAGCGTTGCAACGGGACGCAACGTGCGCTAGGATGTTGGTCATGAGCGCGCCCACATTCATGTCGTCTGTGGGCATGGCGCCGCTACGCAGAACGACTTGCCCAAAGATGTTGGGCGTGGCACACGCGGCGGCGCGGACGGCCGCCGCGACGGCCACCAACCGGCTTGCCGCCAACCCATACGTGGTCGACACTCGCGGACACGTCCGCTCTCTACAACAGGCCTCCGCATAGGGTGAATCGTGCGAAGATGTAGCCATCGAGAATCTGTCCACACAGCGACGGTGTTTGTTGTTGCGCTTCATGCGGTGTGTCCCGCGAAAAATTGTCGAGAGCACTGCACGTAGTTTGACGGACCATTACATTGTCTTTGGTCCTTAGCGTCGCTGTTATCGAATTTGAACAAGTTCTTTGGTCCTTAGAAGAGACCTGCCCCGGCTCATCACCACCTGATCACGAGAGACTGCGGCGCCATAGCCCAACGAAACCGGCCTTCGTTAGCGGCTTCATTGGGCTTCATTGGGAGCCCAACGCAGCCCAACGAAGACACAAAGCGTTGGCTCGTTGGCCCAACGGTTGCTTCGTTGGGGAATCGTTCGGAATCTTGGTCAAAGCTGACGCTCTTTCACGCGCGCCCACCGTCTGCGAGCCCGCCTTTCCTCCTCGCTCACCCTTCTCTCCCATCCGACCGCTCGTATGACGCGTGTTAGGGTCGTTCCTCACCCGGGAGTGATTCTGCCAAACGCCGAACACAGGGAGTTTGGCGTTCGGGCAACCGACGGTTCTTTTTTCACCGGCGCTGGCTGGCCGAGCGTTGAATTGATGAAGTACCCCAGGGCACGATCAGCAGCAGAATTTCCGGTTCTAAAATCCCTATTTACATTACCAAGAGGAGTGGTTCGCGCTGGGATGGATGTATGATCGAAGGCGTACGATCTCACGGCACCTGCAGCGCGGAACGCAATCTTCGCCGGTCCCGAGCGCCGGGTGAGCAGGCCTCGCAGACCCCGACAGCAGCCAGACAGAATTGCGTGCTCAATGCGGCGTCGCTGCCCATTGCACAGGTTTCGGCGCCCACAAATCTCGAGCTCATGGCCTCACAATGGAGGCCGGCAGGTCCCCAGCTGCTGGCCACACAGCAATGAGCAAAATTTCGATGGTGAAGTTACGCCAGCGCTCGTCCCGCTAGCTCAAGCATCGGCTGTTAAGAGTGATCTTCCATTGGACCACGACACATAAATCAGCATCAAACGAACCAATAGGGTGACTTAAACAGGTTTATTAAGAGCTACGCTGCGCAAGGCCTTACATTGCACGATAGTACCAACTGTTCTGATTGGTTCTTGGGGTCGTTCCAGGGATGGCATGTCATCGTACACACTCGTGACGTACGTGTCAGTTCAGAGAGAGACCCGTCTGATTGTACCGGGTCCATCTCGGAACACGCAGGACGAGGATTAATCTGTTGCTTGAGCAGTATTACTTCCGGTGACGACGAAAGCATCTCTGGGATTCTTTCATGCGAGGACAGTTCGTCCCGCAGGTTCGGGCGCAGCTCGCATTCACCCAAGCCAAAGTGCGGTGTCGCACACAGCCGACGCACTGCCGCGCGCCCAGCGTGGCGGCAAAGCGCTGGCGCGGCCGCCTGCGGCGCGTCCGCCTGCGGGGGCGGGGCGCGCGCCATGATCGCCAAGGACTGCGACGGCGGCGGCCGGCGGCCCCTGTGGCGGTCTTCTGAGGCTGCAGCTCCGTCTCCGGCCACTACGCTGGTAGCAGCGGCCGCGGCTGGCGCCCCTGAGCACTCGCGCCGCCGCAGCGGACTGCGCCCTGGGGAAGCCGCCGCCGCCAACGCTGTGCGCACGACGCCGCCGACACGACGGGGGGCCGACGATCAGCCTGCTGGCACTGGAAGGCTGGCCAGTGCGGACGTGCGCCGCGCCCCGCTCCACCCCACCTCACGCGCCTGCCGCCGCCTGGCCCTTACGATGACAGACGCCGCACCCGCGCGCACCCGCCAACGCTTCCCGCACTGTGCCCGTGCCGCCACTCTACCGGTGCCGGCCAGCGTCAGGCTGGCGGAGGCGGAATGGGGGTCGCGACCGCCCGCGCAGCCACCGCCGCGCCGCCACCGCCGCACGGCACCCGCCGTGTGCCCCCCCCACGCCCGCTGCCGAACCCTCCGCACGTCCTTCCGCACCCGCCCACTCTTCGCGCCCCTTCTCTCCCGCCGCCGTCGATCCGGTGTCTGAGGGTAGCGGACTGGCCGCGGCACGCAGGCCGGCTGTCAAGGCCGGCCTCCCGGCGCGTCTGCGCACCCCAAAACACGGGCAACGCCGCCCACCGCCACCACGCCCGCCGCCGCGCCATCCGAACGCCTTTCGCCGCTCGCAACCGCACAAATCAACTCCCCCGGTCCTTTTGGGCCTGCCGCCGCGCACGCCGTGCCGGACGGCGGCGGCGTAGCCTAGACGCGGCACACACGCTGGCCGTTGCGACTCGCCGCCCAGCTGCATGCCGCCGCGCTCTACACGGCGGAAGCCCCCCCGCCCCACCCGGCGCCCGCCCCGGCGCGGCAGCGCTTTTCGAGACCTTCGCAAAGGCCCAGGCCAGGAGGCCCTCGCTTCCCCTGTTGACTGAGTCCATTCAATAGTGTAAAGAAAAAACACCCTGCCCAGTGGGGAACAAAAAGCTTTGCATGTCTACTCTTCCATGTCCGCCATCAAGTTACACAATGTACGGGGACAGCAGATATCCTCAGTTGCGGAAAATGTCTGCAGTTAGGTCTTGTCGAAGACGCTCGCTCTCCTCCGAGTTCTGTGTTTCAGCCCTGGCATCAAAGTTGGCAGCAATGCCGGCGGCGGGTGGGTGGGGGGCCGGATGCAGAGCAGGGGGTGCGTTGCCGGCGGCATCAATGTCGTTCAACGCGGCTGCGACGCCGCCGGCGCCGTCGGGGGCGCCACCGTCAGGTGCAGGTCCCCCGGCGGCAGCAGTACCGAACCCCTGCGCCCCACCACCCTGTGTATCCCCACCACCCTGCGCGCCACCAGCCTCGCCACCTGCGTCAGAGTTATTCCCACATGCACCCCCCGCCCCGCGTTGACGGCGGCTCAGAAAGAAGATACGTCGGCTCTCTACGCACGTGCTGTGAAGAATACTCGTGACCTTGTACGTTATTACCAGCTGGGAAAGGTTCGGTACCGCCGAGGATGCAATGCGGCGAGAGACCGCTTCATAAGGACGCTAAACAGACGCTAAACGTTTTCTCGGAGAGCCTCTTGGAGGCGGTTGAACGTCGTCTGCTCCTCTGTCGACGGCTTGGGGTGCGGTGAGATCAGGAAAGAAAACCGCGCTTAAATACCGTCAACGAGGTAGTACGGCATCGTGCGCGTGCGGCCGTCGATATTGTAGGACCTGTTGCGCGGAGGCCACCGACCGCCGGTCACGTCCAGGTACAGCGGTGACTGGTGCATGAGGTTCAGGGCGCTCAAAATCCCAGGCGCGCCTATGAACAGGTGCCATACCCACAGGTCCTCGTCGCATACAACTTTGACGACAATGTCGCGCTTTCCCTTGCGACTCTGGTACGCCTCTGCCATACCCGTGGGGCATTTCTATCACTCCTAGTGGCAACAGTAAAGCGAGCCCATACACCCTGGCATACCCTGCTCCTTGTTCCGCTGCATGATAGCTTTCAGCTCCTCCTCGCTCGGTCGGCGTAGGTAGGTAGGTCCCCAGCTCTCAGAAAATAAACTCCAGAAGCAGCTTATTAGACTTGGAGATGACTGTCCGCGACAGACGCACATAATCATCCGCTCTATCAGCCGCCTCGCCGTACGCGATTACATAAAAGGCGGCCACCACCTTCTGAAGAGGATTCGCTTGCAGCTTGCCCGTAGCGTGGATGCGTTCCTGGAAGAAGGGCTCGTCCTTGACTTCCATATACACCCGCCGAAAGACAGAGCGAGGGACACGAAACCGCGTCTCAAAGTCCCCACTTTTTGGCGCGCCGCCGACGCTAAAGTAGTCCCGCAGGATTGCTTGCAGTCCAGCAGTAAAGTCGCGCCGCTTCGTCGGCGGTCCTGCCCAGCCCCTTTTTTAGGTTACTTCTTGGCAAATTCGTGGCGACACAGGCGCGAGATGTGTCGCCAAGAAGTCACCAGGGGGGGATACAAAGAGAGTCATACGGTGGATCCAAGAGGACACCCTAGCAAACGGACAGCTAGCCGGTGTGTCCCGATACGAAAACTGTCCGGGCAAATGAACGTTTTGCCGGTTCTGGGCAGAATTTCCAGAAAATTGGAGGATGCAGATTTGCGGATCCATTTTTGTGCAAATCGACGACTGACACGCGACCAACAATGTCAGTCAAATGACATTGGGGGTCACGCGACCGGAATGCGCCCATCGGCAATATCTTTTGTTCACGAGCGCCATCCGACACGCCACGCGCAAGCGCCGCCACGCATCGCACGGCCTGACAGCGGAATACCGGTGGCATGCCGTCGCCGTCACCGCGCGGTGCGCCAGCCACCCGCGTCGGTGCGCCCCTGCTGCTTTTCAGCATCGCCGTCTGCGTCGCTGCAAACCTTCGAGGCGCCTCCGCGGCTCGTGCCGACCCGGGCGCCGCCCCGTCCTCCATGGCTTTGACCGCAGCGGCAGCGACGTCGTCTGCTTCCGCCGACACCCGCCGCCGCCAAACACCGGTCGTCGGCGGCGGCGGGCGGCCGCCACTGTTGAAAAAGACGGCAGTGGCGACCGCCCGCCTCCCGTGAGAGGGGCGGCCGTGGCGGATGCGGCCGCCACGCAATGGCGTCCACCGTCGTGGCCGTCGGTCGGGCCGCCCGCCGGGCGCGACGTCGCCCCCGGTTCACCCGCGCGCTGCGCCGCACGGTCTGTACGTCTGTGGCGGCGGAGGCGGTGGCGGCGGCAGCGGCCGCGACCGCGGGGGGTACCTCCGCCCGCTGGCCACCCTCCATGGGCGCGGGCCGGCGGGGCGGGGGAATTCTCCCCCCACCGACGCTCGTGCGGCGACCTCGCCCGCGCGAGGCGGACCGGCCGTCGGCGCCCCACACGTGCCGACGCCGCAACGCCCGCCCAGCGTCGCCGTCTCGTCGCTTCACCCCGCCTGACCCGGTGGGCCCCCCCCGTCGGCTCCCCCGCCACGCGCCGCAGGGCAAGGCGCCAACGGGTCGCCAATCATCCGCGCCGGCGGTGGCTCCCCTCCCAGACACCGGCCGCGTCGCCGCGGGTCGTCGGCGATCGAGGCGGAGCGGTAGGACCGCCGTGGCCGCCGCACGCAAACGCCAGAGGCGCGTAGGAGGCCTTCGCGGCCGGCGCTCGGTCTTCAAGCGCGCCCTCAGGCTGCGCCCGGTCGTCGGGCGCCCCCGTGGTCGGCGCGCGGCGGGCGATGGCGCGGAGGCCACTGGCGCGCCACGCGTGGCCCGGTTGCTGCCGTCGCCACCACCGACGCGCGGCCGCGCACGCTGGTCACGGACCCCCTTCGTTCACGCGCAATTTTCCGGGCGCCGCCGTCGGCGGCACGCCGGCGGAAGCGGCGACACGGTCAGTCGGCCCCCCACCGCAACTCCGCTCGCCGCCGACCGTCCGGGAGAGGGCCGTCGCGGTCACCGCCGCCGGCGGCCGCGCGGCGCCCATCCTGTGGGGGTTGGGGCGGCGACGGCCGTCACGGCAGTGGTCGTCGCCGCCCCCTCCCAGCCACCGCCGCAATGACGGCCCCCCTCCCCCCCCGCGCATGCCCCGCGGTGATCTCCGACCCTACCGCGCTACGTGTCGCCGCTCGCCGTGGCGCTGTCGGCTGCAGCGACGCCACCCGCTACGCGCGTAGCCACGCCCGCCGCAGGCGCCGCCCGACCGACAGGGACGCCACGCCCGTGGGCATAGGGCGCGCATCGCCTCGTGGCAAGGACGGCACGGCCCGGCGTCCACCGCTGCGCCGCCTCCACCGCGGCCGCCCCAGCGGGCGCGGCAGCGGCGGGGACAGCCGACGACATCACCGGCAGCGCCGGCAGCGTGCGGGCGGCGTGTGCCGAGGCGCCGATGGTTCGCCCCGCCGCGCAACAGCTTCAGCGACGCGCCGCCGCTTCCGCTGCCACCTCCCTTGCCTCCGCGCGCGCTGCGGGAGCTGCGCCGCGGAATCACGGGTGCGGCGGCGGAAACCTTCCCTCCATCCTGACCGACCTGCCGCCGATGCCACCGCCTCGCCGTGCCGCGAGAAGAACCGGCGGCGCAACTCCCTTGCCCCCGCGACCTCCTTTGTCGCCGTGTAGCCGCCCGCGTTGCGCCACGGCGCCGCAGAGGCCATGGCAGCGGGCCCTTCTCCACCCCCCAGCGACGCCCGGTCGATGCCGCCGCTGCGCTCCTCTGCGAGAGGTACTGGAGGCACGCCGCCCTCGCCGTCGCCGACGCCCTTGACGCCGCGCGGCAGCGCGCGCTGCGCCGCAGCGTCGCAGGGCTGGCGGCGGAGACGGCCCCCCCACCCCCAATGACGCGCGGCCGTCGCACCCATCAATAAGCGCGGCCGTTGCCGCGACGCAAGCCGCTGCAGCCGCCGCGGCCGCTGTCACCTCTGGTGCCGTCGTTGTAGCCGCAACCGCCGCCTCCACTGCTGCCGCCGCCGCCGAGGCCACGGCCACGGTCAACGCCACTGCCACCGAGACAGCGTCCGCGCCGCCACGAGCGCCTTCGGTGCCAACGTGCGGGAGGCGGGCGGGGGTGGTAGCTTGCCACCGGAGGCGCCCGTCGCGCCTTTCGGAGACGGCGGTTGGCGCTGCTACTGTGGCTTTGGGTTAGCCGCGTCACACACTCGGAGAATCTCGAAGGAGTGGGGCTCGCCGATGGGGGCAAAGGAGTATAACCCGGCTGCCCCCACACACTTCTCGGTGAGGGGGGGGGGGGGGGTCCCCACCGGCTGCCCCGCTGCCCGTTCCGCCCGCCTCCGCCACCGTCGCTGCCGCCACGGCGGCCCGCCACAGGATGGGCCTGCTGTCGCATCAGCCACCAATGTGGCCACCCAAGAGATTCTTGTGGTGATGTTCGCGGTAAGAGACCACTGCCAACCAATGATAATTCTTGAAAAACCAATGACAATAGCTCATAAAACTACACATGTCTTCTCAGGCTGCAGAGCCCTCTCCGAGATCGCAGGAGCCGCATGGAGCGTCCTGTGCCGCAGTTGTGCAGCGTTCCGAGCACTGTATGCTCCGATTGAGACCGAATTAGAGGAAAAGCAGCCTAGAGTGCTGGGACTTCGCCGCACACAGCACTTTTGCATTGCCTTCACCGCGGAATGGTCTTTGGAGTCGTAATATCGTGAACGCCAATCTCTCGACAATGCTTCTGCAGGCTGGAATCGCACAATCTCCGGAAGCACCATGCGGTGGGGCTCTCGCAATACGCTGAAGTATCCAAACAAGCGCGTGGGCAGAACCGCCGACGTTGTTGGCGCGGCGCCCGACAGAGAAGCCACAGTACCGCCGCCGCCGCGCAATGCGCTTGGCGTGCGCGCGTCGGCGCATCGCCATCAGCATTTGAGGATTGGTCTGAAAAACAGCAGGAACGTCCGCCCCGTCATCCTCCGCCAGCAGAGCGGCGGTGAAAGAAACCTCCTCCTGCTCGACAAAATCAGCATCCATATCGAGGGTGGGACGCCGACGAGGGTATCGCGTCGCGGTGAGGGGTCAGATAAGACTGGTTGGCGTCGGAGGAGAAAACAGCAGGAGCGTGCGGCCGGCGTGGCGATGCCGGAGGGGGGGGAAGGCCGAGACATGTGAGTAGCGTGCGTCAGCAGTCGTCGTGCGTGGAGGGGGGGACGGCCGAGCGGTGCGAGTATCGTGCATGGGCAGCGAGATGGACGTGGGTTGGGGTCGGTTGTGGTCATGGGAACAGCGGGTGGCCCATTATATGCGGCGGCGGGACGGTCGTGACGCCGGCGGTGGGATGGTGTGGGGCGTCGCCGCGGGTGAGCGGTCTTGATCGGATTGCCGCGCCCCCCCCCCCCCCCCAGGGAACGCGTGCGTGGGCGCGTATCACAATGGAGGGTGGCTGGGGGGGCTCCCACCTCCAAACGGGGCGGATGGCAGCCCCGCCATCCTGGCGCGACCGTTAAGGAATCCCGCCCCCCTGAAAAAGCTCTGAGGGGCCTTCAATCGCCGTGGCGAAGCGACCGGCCCTACCCCACCCCTCCAGAATGCGCTTTTTCCGGCCTGTGTCGCCTCTAGCCACGTACCCCCGCAATGTGCGGCGCTCGTGGCTCAACAGAGGCGGGGAAAACCTGGGTGGCGGTCTTCCCCATCTCAAATTGCACTGTGAGTGATGCGTGGGAGCTACACGGACTCATGAGAACGAATGTTGGCGGGTTGCGGCCGCCGCTGTCAGAGCCGATCAGCGGCGCGCTCCTCCAGATCCAACGGCTTTGCCTCCGTCAGCGTCTGGACCACAGTATCGCGCAGGCGCCGTGGGTCTGCTTTGAAGAGGAGTGGTCCAAATCGACTCTTTTTCGCTTCTGAATGATTATGAAAAGTCGAGGCTGATTGTCAGCTCACACGTTGCTCCCTTAAGCGTGCTGTATTCAATACTTTTCGGAATTGTTCGACCAATAAAAGAGCTTAGCAGAATGGGGCCGGCTCCGGACCGACCCCATTTCCGGTCGGAAATGGGGTCGGTCTGGCTCGGGCCCCATTTCTAAAATCTATACCTGAGAGGTATTGTGCTTCTCACAAAAACTGGATCCGCATCATCCGCTTCATCGGCATGCACCGCCCTATGAGCCAATGAAACAGCGATTTTGCATCGGATGCTGATGCATCAGGGTCCAGTTTTTGTGGGAAGCACAATACTTACATCACTTGTCTTTCTCGGAGCGAGACCTGAAAGAGGTCGACGACGCTGATGTGGGAACGATCGGCCCCATTTCCTCAATAATGAGACACGTCTGCGCAGGGTGGCGCCACGTTTCACAAGGATGCGATGGGGCCGACGTCGTAGGGTTTGCTCCCACAGCGCGTGCACGTGCACGTGATTGGGCCCGAGTATGAAATTACGTCCGCCACGCCTGCGTGATTCGACCACGGCTGTCTTTTCGGGCCATAAAACAGGTGGTGAATAGACTCCTCAAAACGCGGTATCTGGAAGGGGCAGATAGCATCTCACTTCGACCGCAAGGCAGGTTTTCTGACACAGCACGCCTGCTACGTTGCTACAACCACAACTCTGTCCCGTTGCGAGCAGGCGCACGATCAGCCACGCAACACTATCGGGAGAGCGCTCTCGTCCAATTATGCGTGCCGGATCACGAGTTGCTCAACAGGATACAGTCTATATCGGTTTTTGTTGGATCTGATAGTGTCACGCCCGTGACAATGCCCGGTCACAATCGATCACACAGACAGAGGGACTGTGTCAATACAACTGATGAATCGATCGGCCTGATAGCAGCTACTCGACTGAATTTTGACCACCAGTTCACAGTACAGTACCGCCTGATAAAAGAATCCGATGTTAGTCGACCCCGTCGTCGCCGTCCGTTGACGCCGCCCGTGTCGCCAGCCCACCACGCCGACTGTTCCTCTCGACGACGGTCCAGCCCCCACTTGCATGCACACAATCCCACCCTTTCTCGGTGCTACACCAACGCGCCAATCTGTGACGCCCCTTGCCCCCCACCCACCCCCCCCGCATCTAGGTATTACCCGGTATCCCCCGCAACCGATCCCGCCGCCATCCAACCGGGCTTCGTCCTTTCGGCCTCGGGGGTTGACGCCGCTGCGGCTGCTGCAGAAGCTTCATTTACCCTCAAGGCGCCAGACGTTTCTGGGGCGCACGCTGCTGCCGTTTGACATGCCACCTACGCTGCCGCGTTTGCCATTAAGGCCGTGCGCGGTGCCGCAGACGAGCGTCGTTCTCCTGATGGTGTATCGCGAGTGCGTCGACGGCGGCAACAACAAGACAGGCTGCCACTATCGACGCATGCAAAACGCCAATCACTCACTCTCGGTGTGAGGCTGAGAGTGATACAGGCGCGGGAGAGGGGGCTGTCGTTCGCCGACATCCTGCGCACAATTTCTCCCACGTCTTCCACTGACAACCTGCGGAAGGTTTGGCAGAGGCGCAGCTACTACAAGTCGCTGGCTGCGGCCGGCACTCAGGCATCCCGTGAAAATGGGCGGAGGTCGGAGTTCGGCTCCATCGAGAAGCGGATGTACGTTTGGTTTATCGTGTTGTCAAATCGTGGGCGTAAACACATCCCTTTCACCATCTCCCTTTTGCAAGAGAAAGCCAGGAAACTGTCGGATAAGATTGGGGTGCGCAACTTCAAGGCGTCGAGGAGCTGGGTGCAATGGGGGCCGCAGCGGCAGTACCTTGAGAGCGTGGTACTTCATGAAGCGGGCGGGTCGCTCAACTTGAAGGAAGCGGAGAAGCGGATGGCAACTGTACGGGGACGACTTCAAGACTGTCAACCCGAAAATATCTGCAACATGGACAAAACCGAGATTTTCTACCGTTGCCTACGGAATCGTTCTTTCTTCTTCGCGGAGCAGCGTTGAGCCGCGAGGGGCACCACGAGTATGAAGGCGACAGAGCGTGTCACCCTCGTCTTGGCCTGTAACGCGACAGGGTGCAAGAAAGTTCTAGTTGCCGTCATCGGCAAGGCCACGCCGCCGCTGTGCTTTCGCCCGCCCGGATGTGCATCACCGCTTCCATACTTCAGCCAGCGCAATAGCTGGATGGATGGGGCCGTCTTCAAAACGTGGGTGTACGAGATGTGTTTTCGTTCCGTTCGACTGCACACGACCGAGCAGGTCGCTTTCGTGGTCGACAACATTTCCTCCCACGACGGCATCAGTAACGATAAGCTGGTGCTCATCGACCCTCCTCCCAATACAACAGCAAACTTCCAGCCCCACGACGCGGGCGCCATTGCGGCGCTGAAAATGCGCTACAAGCGGCGCTTCCTGAGCGCGATGGTTGAAAATCTCGACAGTTCGACGACCACGAACGGGGTCACACGGACCACCGCAACGTTTGCCAACTCCCGACGGGTGTCGTTACTAGACGTGACACGAATCATCCAGGACGAGTGGGCTAAGGCCACCTCTGAGTCTCTGGCCCGCTGCTGGAATAAGGTCCGATGCCTGCCAGCTCCCATGCAGATCGAGCTCACCGCTCTCTACGCCGACTAAGACCGTGGGGACACGGGGCCGGTGGTCAGTGCAGTGGCGGAATTGACTTTAATGCTGCGTAGTCCGACGCTTGCAGACGGCCTCTTCCCCAGGACCCAGTCGAAAGATTTGATATGTGGTGTATCTGAGTGGCTGGGAGCTGAGGAGAACGCCTTAAAATTGGAGGACACCGTTGACATGGTGTTGGGCAGAGCGGAAGGTGAAGATGAAAACGAGTGATGGGTCACGGTAGTGTCTGAGCAGCTCTCACGTATACCTCGAAGTAGAAAAGAGACCATGCAAGCCTCGAGACAACAAAAAGACAATGCAAACACCCCGACACACATCTGTCACTCCCTCAGCATACATACACGCAATCCTAGGCACGAGACAACCTGCAGGACGGACGGTGGGCACGCACGGGCGGGAATACCCCCGGAACAGTCCAATGAGGGCCAATGAGGACGGTGGAAGCTCTCTGGTAATAGGTATGCAGCAAAAAGAAAAACCAGTAGCATTACATGAGGCCGACGGTGGGGTTGATCGGGTGAACGACAGTGGATGGGGTGCAGGGCGCGGCCGTCGCCCGTATCATCGAGCAGTTGTGGACGGTGCGCCCGGAGGCAGTAGAAGTCGCACGAAAGGCAGGCGGCGACGGTTTGGGGAGGGTGCGAAGGATGGAGAGCGGGATGGGTCGCCGCGGGCAGGTGGGGCGCCGCAAAGTCGGGATACCGGGCGCAACAGTGCGGGAGGCAATCGGCACCGCCGAGAGTCCGGCGTCCGTGATTGCTTCCGCATGAGAGACTGAGGTGATGCAGGCGCACGGGAACCGGCGACGTTGGCGGCCGCTGTTGGGTTCCGCATTGCGGGCGACTGGCGGATTTGGGGCAGTGGAGCAGCTCCTCGACAGATGAGTGTGTTGTGCGGGCTGCACACTGCGTGAGGACGCAATCAGCGAGGAACGCGTGGGAGACGGTGATTTTATCAGCATGGGGGTGCTCGACGCGCTGCCCGGCGAAGGTTTCGAACGAAGGGAAAGAGCGATCAGCTCAAATACGTTGATGGCTCCGCAGAGCTTGTAGAACATCAATTCGATCGTTCTCTCCTTTGGCAGCCCGACTGTGTGCATGATCGCAGCCACCCGCTCGGTCCACGTCGATGATGATTTCTCTAAGCGGCCATCATCCGACGTGACAACAACCGATACAGACAGTACATCCTTTCCTACGTTGACGTGTGCGAGAGTTTTGAAACCTCTCCCTGGTTCCTCGGACTGCGGGTCTGGTGGCGTGCAGTGTACCACAGCACACAACCAAAAGCTCCGTGTTTCGTCTGGTTGCAATTAACAGGCGACTATCTGCAGAGTGTGCGGGTCTGCCCGTGCGCGCGGGCGGGTGCCTGTGGCAGTGGGCGGGCCGGTGTGCATATGTAGCTCGCATGTGCCGGTGGTTGGACTGGGACGGGGCATACGTGGGTGGCTTGTCCGGGTAGGTGGGGCGTGATGAAAAGCCGTTCCATGTGCCTTTGGATACGTGCTGCTGCTCACACCATAGTGAAGAAGGTCGTTCAACGTACGAGCTTCCTAATGATATTACCGAGCGCGAGGAAGCCAGAGATTTGTGCTACATAGAGACACGTCGACGGGACCACGGAAAATGACCAAGCTACTTCGATTTGACACACCAGAAGCATCAATAGAAGAGGCAGCGAGAAATCAAGCGATTAGGGGAACTCCTACAGAAACTCGTTCACAGCCCAGTTGTACTCGGTCTCGGGAAGTGCCGCCGTCTCAGTTGAGTAGCGCTCCCCATTTCGCACTTGCACAAACCAACTATTGCAGTCTGCCCAATTTTGGCCGATCCGAACAGGAACACGAACACAAGGGGAACGAGAACAAGAGTGCGAAGTACGGACTGACGAACTTTAAGGACCAAATCAAACTACATCTGAGGCCCTGTGCTGGGAAACTTCTGACTGAGAATCAAACTGTTAGAGAATTGATCAAGGGGGGGGTGCCCTGGCTCCCCAACCACGGACGATTTGGTCCGATCGTGATTTGAAAACATTTGAATGTCGCAAGAGGTCCACCGCACTCGTGTCGCGGTGCATGTCGCTGAGGCGATTCTGCCTGGATCGGGCCTGCTTTGCACGACGGACGCGGCAAAGAGCCGGAAGTCGACGCGGATCCAAAGCCGAACGCCCGAGAAACGACGAGAAACGACGAGAAACGGGGGGAAACGAGCGGAAACGACGGGACTGCAGTGGGGGCCGGAGCGACCTTGGTCGGGCCGCTGGACACGCCGACCATCTGAAGTGAAGGAGACCTGTTTACAGTTCCGCATCTGCTGATTGGCTGCAACGCAAGATCCTTGCACCACAAATTCGATCGCTGATTGGCTGTCTGTTGCTGCTCGGCGCGTTGTCGTCTTCGTCTTCGCCTCGCCCCTGTCCCCCTCACGAAGTGACACAATAGTCGGGCTCCTTGCTCACGGACCGACGAAGTAGGGGGCAAGACCGCCCACATAGAGGGAGAGCGACCATTCAGGAAAAAAAAAGACGGCGCGTCTGCCTGTGTCTTTTCTGCAGCGTGATGCAATGTAAAAACAAATCTGACGCATCACGCGCTCCCTCCCCCATCTCCGCCGTCCACGTCGCCCATCAGAAAGCCATACTCAGCGGCACTCAGAATGCCTGATGGTCCCTCACGTGTGCAGACGCACAGCAAACACGAAACGGGGAGGAGCCGGGGCACAGGGACAAGTCAAGCACGGGGCAGAACATGATCCCACACTATAGTCACGACCGAGATCGCGAGCAAGAGGGAGAGGGACAGCATTTACAACAGACAGACAGAGACCAACAGCACAAGATCAACGATCACGGCTCCCGCCACTCATCGCGCCCTCACGAGCCCCCGACCCCCCCCCGCCCCGCCCCGACCCCCCGAAACATACAAAAACGCGGACCCCCTATTGTGTGCGCCACGGCGACTTACCTCCGCGAAACCCTCGATACGAGCCAAGGCACGACGGATGCCTGCGATCGGCGGAGCGAAGGGGGCAGCGGCGATGGTGATGGGCGGGGGTGGGGGGGCGGGGTGCGGCGCAACGGTCGATGCGACGGCAGCCGGGTTGCCAACAGCGGGTTCTTGTACCTCCTCCACTTCCAATTTAATTCAACCGCCGACTTGCTGTGAAACATGCCTGCATAAATGCAAGATAAGTGTGGAGATATGAAAACTTATGAAAACACACGAGTGCATGTGTTTCTGTTCGGATAGGCCAAAGTTGGGCAGGATGCAATATGCACTCGCCCTGCACAGTCCACCCGGGCAGCCAAAGTCTGGGGACGTCAAGCCTACATAATAACAGCGTCATCTCCCCCTACCAAGATGTCCTCTGCACCCGGCGCGCCATCGTCGCCACCGCCCGACGGTTAAGCATCCAACGTCGCCCCGGGGATGTTGCTCAGCAGAGCGGCCATGTCCGCCGACGCCCCGCCTGGCGTATCTTCGACGGTTGTATCAGCCGCGGGGTACTCTAGCGCGACCACGTCCATGGGCACAGTCGCGGTGCCCGCGGCCCCAGCCCGACGGAGCATTGATGCCGCCCCGCTCGCGCTGTAAAAATGGTCAGTGGTGAGCTCTGTCGTGGACCCAGCGCCCGTGGGCACTAGGCCACCGCCTGCGTGCAAGGAAAGCCCCTTAGTAGCTGGCGTGCGCGCCAAAGGAAATAGGACGGCGTTGCACAACCAGGAATCATCTCCTAAAGGCGGGCCAGGGCCAGACTCACCCGATTCGCACTCGGGCAAGCCAACCTCGGCTCGCACAAACGTAGACTGCTCCAGGGACATCACGTCGGCGCTCAGCCAATACCGAGCCGCCTGCACCTTGGTGACGCGCCCAATCGCCGAGTTGATCAGTCTCATCGCATCCAGCATATCAGGACGCTTGCCATGGGCCAATCCACTCGCATCGCGCTTGCATTTGGCGGCCTCTTGCAGCCGGGCTTGTCGATAACGTACTCCTGGTATCGTCTGCTACAGCATCTCAGTCCGTGCATGCCGCTCATATGAACAAATGAAACCCCTGTCCAATGGTTGGAGCAGGGACGTCGCCCCCGCAGGTCAGAACACAAACGTGACACCAGCCAGGCGCACAAGCTTCCCGTGGGCGCTGCAATTGTCCAGCAGCAGCGCCCACGGCCCGCTGGACCTGGTGGTTATCTCCGGGTACCAGAAGAGTGTAAGCGAGTGCTCAAACAGAAAGCTGACCATCCACGCATTGGACTGGGCCTTGTACAGGCTGCGCTCCTCAGGAGTAGCGTAGGAGAATCACACGGAGACCGCCGACTTACCAATGAAGAACGGGGGAAGGATGTGGCAGCCCGTAGTGTTGCATCAAACAGCAAACGTTATCCGCTTCTTATTCTTCGTACCCTTGGTCCCGCGTGTAGCTCTGCGCGACTCTTGAGGTGACAGGTAGGTGCCATTAGGCGAGCACTGGTACACGAATCCAGATTCGTCCTCGTTTTACACGTTGCGTGGATGAAAAGCCGACAGCTGCGCTCGCACCCGCTCCACTTCTACAGCCACTGCCTCCTTGTCCACCGACCCAGCCTCTCCGTGAAGACGCACAGAACCCTCAAACCCGCTGCGTTCCAGCCACCGCGTCACGCACCCGGTGCTGCCAGAGAAATTTGTCACGCCCATGCTGCCAGCTAACTGTTTGGCGCGGCTTTTTCAGGATACCAAACGTCAGCGGTATACGCAGCTCGCGTAGGCGGGTTGCATAGGAGCTCAAGGCCGAATCCAGTGCGGGGAACCACCCCGGCGTCAGCCGTGCCCTTCCTGCCATGTGCTTGTTTCCCTCGATGGCACGAAGAAGAGCATCCCTGTTCTTCCATATGGTCCGGCAGGTCTTGACACTGACGACCCATTTGGCTGCCACCGCGGAAAGGCGTGCGCCAGGTGCCGCGAGGTCGTGAAATTTCAGCACCTTGGTCGCCAAGGAGATGATCGTTCGGGTTCGTGGGGAGGAGGCGTCTCGCTCCCCGGCGCTCGCGGCCGGGTCTGGAGCGCTCGGTCCGCCTGATGAGACAAGGTGACCGAAAGAACAGGCAGTGTCATCAGTAGGTTTGGTGCCAATGAATCGTGCCATGGAGAGAGATAAAGCAACGAGGGAACCAGAGCTCCTAGGTTAGACATGCCCCGCATCAAGCCGATGTGGACATGACACACACATTCTCTTCCTCTCCGAAGAAATCTATGCTCGCCGGCAGTTTCCGAGGCCTACCTGGAGATTTTTGAGCTCGCGAGTCCGGTCCACCAGCTGCTCCCTCTGTCATGCTGATATCTCGTGCGTCCTGCGCACAATCACCACCACCTGTGTCACGCAATGCACGCCAGAGGAATTGCAGTACCTGACCACCTAGATACAGGAAACCAAAAGGGCACTGGCACACGCAAAGGAGTTGGTCAGGGCTGCTCCTTGCAGCCAGAAGCTCGCTCTTGTCAAAAGATCTCAGCATGCACAGGCATTTCTCGTGTGAAGATCATCCCACAAGCCATGAACATACCCAGTCGGACACCTGTTATCGGCGCATCGTCTCCTGCAGAATCAGTCGAAGGGGAAGACGACACATTCATGTCTGAGGACGGCGGAGCGGGTAGGGCTATCACGCCCCCGTGTGTGGCCGGTGGAAGCGGACGGCGGTACGTCGCTGTGGCGCGAGACGCGCATAGGGAAATCGGCTGGCGACGAACTACCATACACTGGAAGATGCTCTCGTCAGCGCCTCGTCAATTGACCGGAAGATCTCCAGAAGCCATGGGCTTTGAAGAGCATCTGGTGCCTCAATTTGATTCCGAGCGCCCATGTGATCTAGGCCAGCTTCGATTTTGTTTCGCACAAGTCTCTTGTATCCGTGGACGATATGACAAGAACGCACTGTAGCATGACAGGGCTGCAGATACTATATAACGAATATCTTGGGTTCAAGTGTGGCATGTCACTTTCTATTCTGAGCTGTGCCCGTACCCCGCGATAGACACGCCGTCTGGCACGAAGAACAATGTTTCTCGGAGTCACTCTCGAACAATTTTGAAATCGAGGCGGGCTACGATTCGCATCGAGCAGGGCCACTTAGCTGTATCCATGCAGATGACTGCGCACGATCTGCATCTCGAGCGAAGCGAGTCAAAAAGATAAGTAGCATGAGCCAGGCACGATCCCGTTGCTGCCGAACGGTCCCTCTCGCACACCTCTCCAACCAACGGGCGCCTTTGGCACACTGAGTGGGCGCGCCACGTCATCTGTCTGACGCGTGTTTGTGGGGATCCTACCTTATCAACGGTCGGAACACCCCTTGATGTTCTGGTGGCGTCCAAATTTGGTGAGATGTGCCTCTTGTCGTTGATCTGGTAAAATAGGTCGTATGATCGGATGGTGACTCGACCTGATTACGGTAGGTGTTTCTGTGGGAATCGAGTTCGCTGACCGTGCCTCCTCCGATTCTGAGACTGATGCAAATATTGCAGTTCGCCCAGTTTTGGCAGATCCGAACAGGAACACGAGTACGGCGAACAATTATACAATTCAATTTTTCATGAATGTTTGCCTCGCTGTGCCTGTGAGAGACCTCTGAGGTGTCGTTTGCATGCCGCATATTCGGTGGTTGACCCATCAAGCTGGGGGGTGTTCAAGCCGTTGCGTTCATGACTGCATGCCGTTCCAAAAGCTATCCCGTTTGTTGCCCTGTGCGTGGGAATGAAAACATCTCTTTTCCTCATAATGCGCAATGCGGTAGTCTTCAGGCGGGGCAGACTTGCTCTCTGGGAGCCTCATCCCGAGTCGGAGGGATTCTGGCGAAAACAGGGGCGATAGCGACGCAGTCTGCGGAAAACTGATCGCGTCTTGACAGGATCCAGTCTGAGGCGCAAGCAAACAGACCCCGTACGCTGGGAGAGGCTGGAAATCGGGTCCTGTCCCAAGCGCCTCTATCCGTGACGGTCGCCCTCCATCACGCGCATCCGCTCAGATCCAAGTTGTTCTCCTGCCTCCCCAGCGACCTCCTCCGTTCCCAGCGCCACAATTTGCGCCTCTCGCTCCCTCCCCCCCTTTCCCACTCGACGCACCTGCCCCTGATCCTCTCGTCGTTTTCGTGTGATCATAAAGAAGAGCGCCCAAGTTCAGCGTCTGCTTCGTGCTCACAGTCAAAGTCGATGCTGAATGAAATTACAAGGCGTACATGCCGCCGCTGTGTGCCAGTGTCTGGACGCCTACACAATCTGTCCGTTCCCGAAAAATAAAAGAAGCGACCTCCGGACATCTGGCCCAATGCGCTCCCTCGAAGACTCAAGCGCCCACCAACCCATCGGCAACCTACGCACACCGCCTCGCCGCCTACGAACGCGTTGTTGCCACCGCCGCCGTCCGCGCGCCTCGTTGAGGTCGCCCCGCCGCCCAAAGCGCCCTTGGTGCCGCCGTCGGCCGTGCCGCGGCGGTGGCGGCGGCGGCGGCGGCGGTGCGTGCGCGCCGCAGCGCCGCCGCGTGGGTGGCGCGTCGGAACTCTCGCGGTCTGGCGTCGCCGCGGGGGTCGTCACCCCCCAGCGGCCATCACGGCCGCCGACGCCAGCGTTGCTGCGGTGTTCGTGCCAGCGGCGAGGCTGTAGCGCCGGCTCCAAATCAGGGGCCACCCGCGGCGCCGCCGGCCGCTTCGCCAAGCCACGCCACAGCACCTCCCTGCCCAGCACCTCCAGCCCCCCACCCGCATAGACGATCCGCGTTCGCGGCCGTGCCGCTGCACCCCGGCGCCGACCACGCTGTCGTTGCCACCGCCGCAGGCGGCGCGCCTCGGCACGCCCTCGCCGCCCCCCAAAGCGCCCTTGGTGTCGCCGTCAGTGGCGGCACGGCGGCGGCGGCAGCGGTGACAGCGGCGCGGTCTCGCCACAGAGACGGCGCGCGGGTGGCGCTGCGGCGATCGAGCGGCCTGCCGCCGCTGCGGGGGTCTCCACACCTCCGCGGCCTGCGCGGCAGCCGAACACGATGCTGCCGAGGCCAATGTGGCGGCGAAGCGGCGGCGGCGGCAGCACCAAGGCAGGGGCCACCGGCGGCGCCGCCGGCAGAGTCGCCGTGCCGCGCAGCACACGACCCGGTCCCAGAACAACATCCCTTCCCGCACCGACACGACAGGCTTGCCACCGCGTCGCCCCGCCCCACGGCAGGCGCCGCCGTCGTTGATACCGCCGCCGTGCCGCGCCGCCGCCATAAAACGCCCCTGAAGTCGCCGTCGGCGGCAACCGCGCCGCGGCGGCTGCGGTGGCGGCGGCACAGACGCGCCACAGTGCCGGCGCGAGGATTGCACGGCGGAAATAGCGTGGCCTGCTGCCGCCGCGCCGCGGGGGTTCTCATCTCCCCGCGGCCATCACAACCTTCGACGCCGACGCTGCGGCTGTGGCTGTTCCGGTGTCAAGGCGGTGGAGGCTGCACCAAAGCAGGTGCCACCCGCGGCGCCGCCGGCCGCGCCGCCGCGCCACGTCACAGCCCCGAACTGCCCAACATCCCCCTGCCATACGTGCAAAGACTCCACGCGCTCGCAGCTGCGCCACCCGACCCTGCCGCCGACGACGCCGTCGTTGCCACCGCCGCAGGCTGCACTCCTCGTCGCGGCCTCGCCGCCGCCCAAAGCGCGGTTGGTATCGTCGTCGGCGGTGGCGCGGCGTCGGCGGCAGCGGTGGCGGCCGCGTGGACGCGCCGCAGCGCCGCCGCGCGGGTGGCGCGGCGGCGATCGCGCGACCTCCCGCCGCCGCGGGAATCGTGGACCCCCCGTGGCCATCACGGTCGCCAACGCCGATGTTTCGGCGCTAGAGGTGGCGGTGGCGCGGGGGCGGCGGCGGCCCCGAGGAAGGGGCCACCTGCGGCGCCGTCGGCCGAGCCGCAGAACTGCGCAGCACCCCCCCCCCTCCCAGATCCCCC
>Ga0209093_1000236_pt1 | contig 28512 bp, 40 predicted proteins | sample SidtaG_4_FD_187450 | JGI IMG/M metagenome (GOLD analysis project Ga0209093, IMG submission 187450) | Marine algal microbial communities from Sidmouth, United Kingdom - Sidmouth_Male1 metaG (SPAdes) (version 2) | ecosystem: Host-associated > Algae > Red algae > Unclassified | place: Sidmouth...
GGGGGGGGGGGGGGGGGGGGGGGGGGGGAAGCGGCCGCCACTGCGGCCGCGGCGGCAGCGGCGTTGCGTGATCGACATTGTCATTCGACTAATCTGATTGGTCGCGTGTCAGTCGTTGATTGGCGCTAAATTGGATTCACATATCAGCATCCGCCAAATAGTACTGAAACACATGCCCAGAATCGGTGGTAAATAATTTGCGCAGATTATGCCAGAAACCGGCACAGCCGGATGCGTATCCGCCGCTGAAGTGCTCCCGTGGTGCTACCGTCTGCCACACGTTTAGCCTCCCGGCGCGACTCTCTGGCGACACTTTGTCGTATTGTGTCGCCATTGTGTCGCCCATGAGGAACCAAAGAGTCACCTTGGGCACGACCGCCGACGATGAGCGTAACTTAAGAGGCTCGCAGAAACACGTCGGGCTCAGGCGGGCGCGGGGGCGAGCTGAGAGTTGCACTCCAGGCGACTCTGCAGCACTTCTCGACGGGGTCGTCGCTGATCAAAAGTCGGGGCCCTTGAGCGACCGAGAGTACAGGAGCAGCAACCAACGCCCAGCTTTTTTCAAGAAACACCGTCATTACAGGTGAGAGAGGCCGTCCCCTTGCCGACGGGCACGATAGGAGGGCGGAGGAGGGACTTGCAGGGGAGTGCGGAAGCCTCGTTGCCGACGGGCATGTGGGGAGGGCAAGGGGGGAGCGCAGGACAGACGAGTGAGGCCGTCCCCTTGCCGACGGGCACGAGAGGAGGGCGGAGGAGGGAAGTGCAGGAGAGTGCGGAAGCCTCGTTGCCGACGGGCATGTGGGGAGGGCGAGGGGGGAGCGCAGGACAGACGAGTGAGGCCGTCCCCTTGCCGACGGGCACGAGAGGAGGGCGGAGGAGGGAAGTGCACGAGAGCGTGGCAGCCCCGTTGCCGACGGGCATGTGGGAAGGGCGGCGGGGAAGGAAAGTACAGGCGAGTGAGGCCGCTCCCTTGCCGACGGGCACGAGGGGAGGGCGGGGGAGGGAAATGGGGGCAAGTTAAGGCGGATGAGGACGTCCCGTTGATGACGGGGACGAGGGGAGGGCGAGGGAGGGCAGTGCTGGCGAGTAAGGACAGGCCCAACGGCCGTCTGTTTCAGCCCCTGAGCATACCAGAAGTGCTGACGCCAGCCCCAGGTTAGGGCGTCATCTGCGATGACGGCTGAAAAGGTCGGCCGATGGGGATACGGCGATGACCGTCATCGCCTCCAAGAAATCCCCAGGTGCCCCTTCGTACGGGTGGTACAGACGAGCGGTGGGGGGCCACGGCTTGGAGGGACGAACGAGACGGGGCACTACGACGCGGCGATGCCCACAAAGAGCAAGTGTCCCCCGCGACGTGCAACCGGTGAGATCCGGTACATAGGATTGGGGCAAGTCGGACCGACCTGCAAAAGGAGGAGTCACTCGGAAAAATGCGTCGAGGGGTCGACCAACGGCAGCCTCTTCCTGAGCTGCTGCGCCAAACGGGCACCAGCTGAGAGGTCTCTGGAGCTGGCCTGGCAGCCCTGGGATGAAAAAAAATCGAAGGGGCCTTCGAGTGACATGCTCAAACGGACGGCTGCGGTCTGCTCCCTCGAAATGGCCACGCCATCTCATTTGTTTGCCCTTGCACGAAACTGTCCAATGATGACCACGTGAGTTCCTCTTCTCGGGATGCATCCCCTGTAGGGCCTATTTGGCCTGGTGGTTCGTCCTAACTCAGTCCTATCTCACTGAGCCCCCCATCCTAGTGCCTCTGAGTGGGAATTCTCAGCGACACGTGTGCCGTCAGTGCTTTCTCGCAGTCCCCCCGGGAAATGCTTCGCGCAGCACAATAACCTGTCAAGAACCATGGCGGGAAACATTCCGCCAACCCCTCCGGGAAAGGTCGGTTTTGCACAACACACCTGATGCTTCTCAACCAATTGGGGCCTGCAGCAGATGGGCTGTCTAGCGATGCGGGAGCCCACATGTTGCGCTCTCCTGTATACTCAAATTGGAATCGCCGATAATATCATATTTGATGTCTGCCTGAGACAATGGCTGTCTGGCTACTCGTGCGCGATCGAGCGCAAGCGCGCTATAAGTGCGCCGAGCGCTACTTCGCGCGACGCGAAGGTCTGTCGCCGAAGTCGGGATGGAAGGAGTGCGCCAGGAGGTCCATGTTTGCGCGGGTAAGATTCCTGGGGCACCTCTTGACTAAAATTGTCTAATCCGTCGGGCCCAATGTTTCCCGAGGCACGATAACCTGTAGATGATGCCACCGTCCTCAGCGGTCTCCAGATGCGCGACTGTCATTGGTCGAGCGTCCCGCCCGATTTCTGACAGCACCTTTTCCCCCGCCGCGTCGGGAAAACTAGGAGGGCCCATCTTTTAAGGATCTGCCATAGTTCGACGAGACATGCTGAGCTGACCGGCCAGCAATAAGGACGCGCTGCTCAGGTGACTGGCTGGAGGGGTACGCTACCGAGAGAGACACATTCTTGCTAGCATGCTGCCAATGTACGAAAAAGGAAGAGGAAGGTCCCAGCCGAGAAATCAATGAGAAGACAAGAACTGAGTACCAGGCGGATAGCCGTCATCAGCGCTGCGGTCGGCGCTTGTCAACGCGGGTGCAGGTTTTCCTTTGACGACCACCGCCATTGCGCCGACTGCAGCAGAGGTGTCCAGGTACTCTTTCGGGTCATCAGCGCCGTCGTCCACCCCATAGAGCTCAACCGTGTGCGTGCGGCTGTACAAAGAGGCCGTCGGACCGGGCAGTATCGAAGACGGCACTTCCGGCACCACGCGAGAGTTGCAGTACACGAAAAGGAGCTTGTGCAGCGTTGTGTACGACTTAAGTGGCCGCAGCCGGCTCTGGGGGTGACAAGCATTTGGAATGGAGCACTTTTCGCAGCTGGCAGGCGTCACAATAAATTTCAATGAATAGTTTTGACAAGTGTACATGATATGGTTAAGGTAAAGTATATTACAGAAAAATGTACCACCCCTGGTTTTGTAACCATTTTCTATCTGTTGGAGTGTGTGATTTCTGGGAGCACGGCTGTCGGTACGCAGTGTATCACAGCTTGAATTGTGGCTCAGCTGCCTCGAGGAAAAGATTACTAATGTCTACCTTTTCATCAAACGAGTGTGCGGGAGGCCTCCCGCATGTATATAGGGTTAAAGAGTTATGGGGTTTGGGGGACGGAGGGGGGGGTGAGGTGCGGAGAAGTAAGGGGTGAAGCAAATGCAACGCGAAGGGCGGGAGAGGGGGGGAAGGGGAACTTGGGAAGGGATGGATCGACAATTTCCCCAAGGAGACGGGCCGCGCCTCTTTTTCGCAATAACCCTCGACCAGCGCCCCGCCGCAGCCGTCGTAGGGTGCCGCCGCTGTCGCGACGGCACCCGTGCACCCGCGGCCCGCTGCCTCGACCCGACACACCATTTTTCACAGCGCTGCCAGCCGGGGTGGGCGAATCTGTCACGATGTCGTGCGGAAGACAGTCTATTTCGCCAGCGTCTGACCACACCACCTGTGACGGCAGTTGAGAAAAAAGCCAGATGGCAGAGCCGGCGCCTGGCCGACTTTGCGCTGCTGCCATGACTATTACAAGCGGCGTCGGGCGTGTCAGCGCGGTGGTCGTGCCATCCGCGCACGTCCACTCGATCGCCGACGTGCGGCCGATAGGTGGGGTGCACAGGAGCGCCTTGTGTGCAAGGGAGCTCCTGGTGCTCGGTGGCGCATGCAACTGAGGGGTAGAGGCAGAAACTCAGTGTCCAGCCGCCTCAGCCGTCAACGGCCGCGCCGTCTGTGGCGACTCCCCCCCCCTCTCCTGAACCGGACCCGGCAACGGCACCTGGCTTGCACACGACCGTCGTTGTGTTTGCCCCCAGAAAGCAGCCGACCAAGTCACAAAAGAAGCCCACGTCCACATCTCCCCCGTCGGCGTCGCTCCCCGAATGAGGCCACACACAGTCGTTCTCCCAACACTCCCTCAGTCCCGCATGTTGAAATGTCTCTCAACAGTTACATTTCGCTTAAAACTGACAACTGAAAAGTCAATTTTAGTGCAAGGAAGTACACTTTCGTGATCTTGTTCAAACTGGGTGTGGACCACCACGCTGCATGCGCTGTGAGAAGCTGTCTAGGGACGCCCTCGTGAGATACATTTTTGTTCTTCCCCCCCGCTGTGATCAAGTTTGGGCTCGTTCAGACCCCGAATGCTGACGTGGCTCCTCCAGCGGCTGTTGGAATGAGCTCGAGTGCGTCTGGTCTGACCAGGAGTAACGCTTTGTGTCAGGAACTCTGCCACACATGTGCCAAGGGCAATTGGTGTTCATAGGCTGCCTGGCTAAGAGGCACATGCTTGCTTGATACAGACCAATGAGCATCCAGAAATGAGTATCGTCTGCAAAAGCTGTCGTCAACAGTCCTCCACAAGTTACCCTCCCATAATCGTCTGTGAGAGGGGCTGTGTTCTCATCTGGAAAGATGGACCACGACAGCACTTTTGTCGGCCCAGTGCGGTGCGCCTGGCCGATTTTGTGTGAACGGTCTTTGAGCGCCGCGGTGCGCGCTCATGCCCGAGCCACCCCTTGGCGTTGTTTTCCGGGATGCGGGGAATTGTGTCTGTGGCCACTTGGATGTGATGCTCTTGCAGTGAGAGCGAGACTCATCGAGTGCAACGGCCACAGAAGCACCGCTCTCATTCCAAGTGTGCAAAGTATCTAGTTACCTCACAGTCACTGTTCGGAGCAGAATAGGAGTCAGAAGCAGCGAAGCACAGAGAAGTCCGATGTAATTGACGGTGTATCTTTGTTTCGCAACACAGCAATCAAGAGGCCGGTGGTTGCCCCAGAATTGTGACAGATTTGCTTCGAACCGAAATTTTCCGCATTGGAAATCGGATTGAGGGTAGCCCAGATGGGAACTTTTGTGGCCCGCTTCGATTCATTGGACAGCAGGCCAGTCTCCGGCGTCGTGTCTCGGACCGGAGCACCGCCACCCTCCCGCGCACCGTGGAGTATTCGACGTCCTTCTTCCTCCCGACGCCTGTCACCGTCACGGTCGGCGTTCTCCGGTCTTCCTTTCATCTACCCGGACTGCTCTATTCGCACAGTGTGATAACTATTGGTAAGCCTTCGCTCGCTGTTGGTGTGCTGTCACTCTATTGCATCCTGCACGAATACATGAGGCATGTGAGCACCTGGATCCTCGGCATGTACAGCACGTGTCGTGATCCGTCGTTTCCTTTTCACCAGACGCGTGGGTGACGTTGGGTAAATGAATGTGGTTATGCTTTCTGTCCGCTTTGATGTCCCTCACTACTCATTCAAGATGGCACCCCCCGACCTTTCCATTGCTGGGCTCAATCGATGGTTCGCTCCTGCCATCCTCCCACACTTCTTCACCTGGTGCTTATGATTGCAGCGTGTAGCTGATCAGCCGATCTGTGAGGTTCCCGTTGGGTTTGACGCTGACGCAGCAAGAAAACTGATGTGCTCGTTGTTGTTCCTTCTTGGTAGACTCTTTTGATGCTCTTTCTGAAACAAGTCAAGAAGGTTTGGTATGCTTGTGCTGCCTTTCCATGGAGGGTGAGCTTCCTTAAGAAGTGCGACGTTGGACGAGCTGACGGGGAAGGAAAGCTGTTCGGTGCAAGTGTGGCATCTTCCCCTGACGGCATCTTCCCCTGACGCGGCGTCAGTCGACATCGCCGAAGAGGGGGGCGCTATCTATCCGTGTCTTTCGTTGACCTGTTCTGGTTGCTGCTTTTCCCGACAGTGACTTGTCACCCTTTCTCTATTCAATACGTTCTTTTTTGCAGCTCCTTCCACGCCGGCGGCGTGCAATAAAGAGTAAATAGTGGGCTGGGTTCTTGCGTGGGCGTGTCATACATGCATGCGTTCGGGAAAAGCGGTGCCGCCGATACATCGACTTCGTCGCTAGTGCAGGTGGGCTCCCGTCGATTTAACGGCTCCAAATCACTCTGAGCTAAGCTTAATAACGCGTGTGAAAAAACATCTCGTGGACGAGTCACAGTAAGACAACGGGGGTCACTTGAAGAAATTCGTTCCAAGTAGCAGTATGCAAGTCGCATGCCGTCGAGAGAAGTCCGGGCATGTGAATAATCATGTTTAGTTTAAATGCCACGTAGGAATTAAATGTATCCAAGTTCTCTGTTTCCAGGTGCTTCCGTCCACTCGCTTTTCCTTCACGAGAGACAAACCGTGCCGTAGTGTCGTGCCTTCGCGCACACATCAGCTACATACATGACGTTGTCCGCCACGTGCGCACGCTGGTGGAGTACGCACCCCCGTCAAATCAGCAAGAGCAGCGCAGCGCTTGTCACTGCACTGGAGCTGCTGTGACACACCACTGCAATCCATGCAAACGTTTTACAATTTTACATTGCAGAACAGCAGACCACATGTACATTCCGTGTTTGCATTAACGGCGTCACTTCGAACTCACGTCTGATGCCTCACAGCTGGTATGGAAGAAGAACTATGAGTAATCTTACACTCTCGCGGCCCACGAAGCACTCACACTGCGTGATTCTGACGACGTGGAACGGCTCCGGCAACAGCCGCGGGCCGCCATTCAGCGGCGGCAACAGAATGTGCTGGATGGCTGGGCGGGCGAAGCGGGTGTTCTGCGACGCCGAGGGCTGTATTTAGTTCGTGTACGCCGAGTTGCCGCCACGGTGCTCATCGTCCAAGTAGTCTTCGTTGTCTCCCACTGAAATGCGGGGTCGGACGAGTCCCGGTCGTCCTGGTCCGCAGGGCCCGGGTCTTTGGAGTTGTCGTGTTCGTTTCCGTTGTGTTAGTCGCGGCCGTTCCGGTCACGATCTCCGCAGCCGCCCCCACCGCCGACACGACCGCCGACGCCACGAACACCAACGGCGATACAGTCACAGTCGCCGCCGCCGCCGCGCCCGTCTTGGCCAACCCCGCTGCACTCACTGGCACCAGCACCATTGCCGCAGGCAGGCGAAGCAGGCGAGGGGGGGGTAGCGGGTGGGCCCTGACGCCGCCAAGAAGTTGTCCGAGTGGGCGGAGCCAAGGTAGTCCGCTGTGCCGATTGTGGGCGACAGCTAGATTCCAAGGCGAGGGAAAAGGAGGAGGAATGATAAGACAGAAAACGGCGAGCAGAGGCAGCCCCTTGTGTTCTTTGAATCTGACGTTTTGGCCTCTTCATGCACTGGTTACCTATTCCCACCCCCACGCGGCCGCGTGGGTCCTCAATGCCCGCGGCAGAGCGGACATAGTCCAGAGCAGAGGAATCGAGCTTCGTTTCGGTGGGCTACGTGCGCCGTCTGTCGCCGGATGCGGGCTTGGGGTCGCCCTGTATGTCCCCTTCCTTCGTCGCGCGCGACGGAAAATACAGGCTATTCGTGGACGTGCGGTACCTCAAACGCTTCATCCGGCCTCGCAAGTTCGAGTACGAGCGGCATTCCGGATTCCTGTCGTCATTGTTGACCACCGATAACCTCGCCGCCTGGGAAGTACGGGACGCGCTCTACCACATCCTTCTTCATCCCACCAACCGAAAGTACTTCATATTTACTGTGGGAGACGTCTTCTACGAGCCGCACGTTCACTTCGTCGGGTTGCGCCTCACCCCGTGGGCGTGGACCAAGTTCCTGCACCCGGTCGTCGCCGCGTTTACTGAGAGGGGCCACTAAGTCAAGGCGTACATCGACGACTGTGAGGCGACGTGGCGGCGCGGTCATTTCTCCACAGCCACAGACGCCATCGACACGGGGGTGGAAATCCTGGCCCTGCTTCGGTCGCTGGGGTTGCATGTGCACCCTACGGATGGAGTGCACACGGGCCCGCGCGCAGTATCCTTTCTCGGCTTTCTGTTCGAGACGCACAGGAGACAGCTACTGCTACCGGGATCTTTTCTGGACACGATAGTCTCCGTCGCTAGAATGCTGCTGACTACCGCGTTCAGAGATGGACACCGTATGAGGCACCACGCAATGATTCGGCTCACTGGTACAGCGGTCTCGCGCTGCCTGGCGGTTCCTTTGACGCACCCCTTCTTGCGCAGAATCTTTGACTCCAAATGCTGCGTCGAAAGCGTGGGGCCGCTGGACAGCCCGTGACCGCTTGGTGGTTCCCGTCCCTCCGTTCGCAGCCGCGGCTATGCTCGTCTATCCAACGTATCAGTGGAGGACGTGCGCTGGTTGGCGGGGCTCGGGACCGAGCCCGGCGTCGGCCTGGCACTGTAGGAGCCAACGGTTGGATTGCTGGAGACCGACGCATCTCCGTACTAGTGGGGCGGACATCTAGGAACGCTTCTGGCAGCCACCGCCTGCTTCACCCTGACACAGCCGGACCAGGATGAAGGCCTCAACGAGGAGGTGGTAGAATGTTTCTGCATCAAGAACTTCAGGCGGACACGGTTGCGTTCAGGCAGCCGGCTGAACGTAAAGGTGAAAAACCTTTTCAAGAAGCACGTCATCAACAGCGCTACGAGCCGCTCCCGCGCCTTGATGGAAAAGATTCGACGATTGTAAGTCGTCTATGAGTCGCTGGGTGTCTCCCTCTAGGAGTCTTGGCTGCTTTCTGTTGCGGGCTTGTGGGCTCACTTCTATTTGAGCATGTGCGCCCGCGACCAATTATCGTTAGGCGCTATGGTGGGCACGCGTCTGGAGCAGAGATGGGGAGCGACGACAATGGACATGTTCGCGTCGGCGCTCAAGACCCGTTACGCTCGCTTTATCTCTCGGATGAGATCACCGGGGTGCGAGGTCGTCGAAGCCTTCTCGATCGACTGGGGAGGGGTACAGACCCGTTGGACTTTTCCTTCTCTTATCGATGCCCACCGCGTGTTGAACAATGTCGTGGCTGACGATTCTACCAGTCTGGCAGGCGCAGGTCTGGTGGGCAGACCCTGTTTCAATGGCGCAGAATTATTACCTCCTATCCCAAGGTGACGGCAGATTCATACCGGATAGCACGCAGGTGCCGGCACGGCACCCCAAAATTCGGATGGCTGACTTTCGCTTCATCGTCGGCGAGCGCCCTGTGTCTCATGCTCCCGTGCATTCCGAGAATATTTCGACGGGCGACCGCTCCATCATTGCGCCCATGCCTCGTACGAGGTCTCCTGCGGGCGCCCGCGGCGGCCCTCGGCGGCATCTCCACCGCGAGATGGTGGCCCGTGCCAGTGGCGGTCGCGACGCTGATGCTTGTGACGTCACCTTCATTCCCAGATACTCACTAGGAGATAACACCGGCGCCTCCCTACTTCATCCGCTGGTGCTCTTCCCCACGCTCCTACGCATGGCGGGGGCGGGACGCCCTGTAAGCCACCACCACGACTGTCTTCTAGTTCATCGAGAGGCAGTGGCGGCGGGCTTCGGTCAAGGTCGGATGCCTGAAACCACTATTCCCGCTGGTGCGCAAAGCGCACTTAGCTGCTTGGTTCTACGACCAGTGCGAAGACTACCCGGTGCGAGAGGCCACGGTGAGCTTCCGGCGGGCTGACATCGAGTACCACACATCCCGCAACCCCGTGTGCGTGCATTTACCGTCCCGCGCGGTGTGGGCCTTGGCGCACCGCGCGCTCGTCACCGCCCCTAAGAGGCACCGCCACCAGAAGGCTGTCGTCTGTCGATATTTATAGCTGCGGTGGGCAAGAGAGGTTGTCCACCCCACGGTCAGAGACGTGGAGGCGTGGGTTGAAGGCGAGACGCACTGCGTCTTGCCGCCGTGCAAAACTGAGGCGGCGCAAGGGCTACTCTCCCAGTCTCTTCATGCCCCTCCCTTGCAGTACTCGCGGACTGCCGGCGAGCCTGACCTTATCCACGCCCTAATCAGCCGGCTTCTGGACGACCTCTCGCGATGCTCCCCCACCCCTCTTTTCGGCCTGCGAGCCGCCGCAAGCGGCGTCGCTGTTGTTCCGCCGGCTGCTGGCAGCAGTTCGGCTCATGCGCCTCGCGGCGATTGTCGGCACCTTCTACGACTTCCACCCCCGAAAGAGCGGGGTAGCGGCCGCCGCCTCGGTGGTGGGGGTCTCGCAAGGTTCCATCGCCGAGCTGTGTACCACAACAAAGCGCATCTTGGCTGCCAGATACACCTCGGCGCATACGCTCCCACCCGACTTTGTTTGTTTCTTTTTCGGAAATCTGCTCCTGCCTTCGGCACGAATGACCTCCCGTACGGCATCTCGCGAGCTGGAGTGATCCATCTCTCTGTTTATCCGGGCCTATTTTTCTGAGTAATGTTGTGTCTTGGGGCGCCTGCGCGGTGGGATAGACTTTCATGGACCCCACTCTTGGGGAGTGGACCTGCTCCGAGTCTGTCGCACCGTGTCGGCCCCGCACCTGCCCCGGAATGTGCCACGGGACTGAGGCAGGTGTCCCACGACACCCGCTTGCCGTCGCAACCCCGCGACGGCTCGAATGCGCCGCGGGGGGGTTTGCCGCAGGCGTCTCCATGTCCTGTTCCTCTACCGTACGCTTAGAAGGTCCACTAATATTCCTTCCCGCCCGCCACATCATGCACAGAGAGCTAGGTTCTGTATAGCACGTAGGTCGTACCATGTCTCCAACGCGATGAGCGAGACGGCTCATTCCACCGGAACTCCATCGAACGGCCTTCTTGGCACTGCATGATCGCTGAGAAACTCCGGTCTGACGGTTCACAGACTCCAAGTCAGTCCTCTTCCTGGGCGTTGGCTGAGGTCGAGAGAGTCCTTCAAATCGGGGCCCTACAGCGATGCCATCGTTTTCTACCGAAGGCAAATAGGGGCTACTTTTCACACATGCCTCTACTAACAAACAGCCAGGTCCAGTGAAGGGTCTCTGCTGACGTGCTGCGTTCCTTGCTGCACGTTCTCCAAGTTTCCTCGCTCTCCCTCATCATGTTGGACGCCACGGCGCGGATGTAGTCGTCTCCTGGGTTTCATTTGAAGGTGTTGGCACGTCGGAGGCGGCGAGGAGCCTAGCGTGCGACCACAGCACGGCGGTGGCTTGGATCAAGGCGTACAAGGACACCGGCGGGTGGTGGCTGGACCCGGCCATCCGTAATCGTCATGCGGACAATGCTCGGTTTGACGAGAACTTCGTCAGTGCTGTGAATGCCGTCATCTTGTCGGACCCTAAGCAGCTGATAGGTAAAATGAAGGACGTGTTTATGTTTTTATCAACTTTGACGGGTTATCTCGAATCCTACAAGTGCTCAATCGCCACCCTCCACCGCGTGCTGAGGGCTGCGGGCTGCTCTTACAAGAAGCTGTATCGCATGTGCCGCGAACGTGATCAAGAAAGGCCGGCGGCTTTCGCCAATCATTTCTTGTCAGTTCCCCTTCGGAGCCTCGTTTCCGCCGACGAGACCCACAAGGACGGCGGGGACTTGCGGAGACGACGTGGTCGCTGGCTCCTCGGTGCTCGTTTCGAGTGTCAGTCGCGTGACCGGAGGGCGATGCTGAGGACTTCAACGATGATGGCCGTTTCCTACACAGAAGGGGTGCTACACTCGGTCACCACCCCCACTCCCCCTTCGCAGAACTCAGACGATTGGCTGCTCTTCCTCAACGGGCTATTGACGACGATGATCCTGTTTTTGCCTGGTCTACCGTGGAGGCTGCAACCAGACCGGTGCGTTCCACTTTACGACAACGCACCTATCCACTCGGCCGAGGCGGATGCTTTCATGCGAGTCAACGGCATTTTTCCTCTGCGTCTTTCACCGTACAGTTCGGAGTTCCAGCCGATAGAAGAAGTGTTTAGTGAGCATTCACACCAACTCAAGACCGCGCACGACTTGTATCCCGGGGTGACCGAGACGCTTCTATACGCGGTTGCATTGTCTAAGTTGACCTCCCCAAACATTGCATCTCACTTTGAGCACAGCCTCTTGGAGGCTGTTCGAAGCGTTCCGGGGCTTTGTGGGACTGGTGGTGCATGGGACGGACTGTTTTCCTCTTTGCCTGACGTGCGGGAGTAGCGGAGCCGAGAGAAATGAAAAACCTACTAAACATGTATCAGATGGCGATGCAGAAAGGCACTAACGGCGATGTAACATGACCCACGACAAAACCAAGTCACACAATCCAAGTGGGAGGGACGACACACCCGGACGCACCCCTCGCTGCACACCCCACTGGGTCAAAATCAAAACAACGACATCCATCGCACTCACAGTCAAACCGCACACAGTAAGACCGCGTAAGAACCCTGCAGCCATACCCCGACGGGCCTTTTCCATAAAAGCAGCACGCTCAGTGTCTTCCCCAGACCCAAGAGCAAACGATGCCAGGTCCTCGGCCAAGGCAGCCGCGCAAAGCTGCCGGAATTCGCTTTCCAGAGATCCTGTGGCGGTCAATTCCGTACCACCTGGCGCAGAACGACTGACCGCGCCGGCGGTCTCTGCTTCCGGAGAGGGGGCGGGCGCATCTTGTCCGGCGTACAGTGCCCGCCTTCGAAATTCTCAGAAGATGCAAAGAACCGGAAGAAGAGAGAAGAGCAAGATTGTAGGAAACGGAAAGGCCGGCTAGAAGTTCAGGTCACAGTAGAAGCGAAAGACGACACACCCTGAATGTGAAAATCGGGCGTGCCGGCGCCATACAAGCACGCTCATGAGAAACTGAAGCAGAACTAACACTCGGGTGGATGCGATGACACCGCCCGTATTTCCAAGTCGGCCGTTGATCCTTGCAACCTGTGCGAGTCGCTTTTCCGCCGCCGTCTCCGCCAAACGCTTGCGAACTGCTCGACGCACAACGGTAGAGTTGGGGGCATCCCATCTGGACGGAGAACCAAAGTCAACACGTGCTTGGCTCTCTCCTGCGAACAAATGTGCCACTTCACGAGGCATTCCAGTTGCCAGACCAGTTGTCAACGATGCGTGGTAGGCAGCTCCGAGCGGATTCCGCACGATTGCAGCTCGAGAATTCGGACCCGATAGTGCCGTCGTTGCTCGATCTATAATGGCTCCACGAGCCACATCTGGTTGCTCAGCAACCTCAGATCGAAGAGCAATGCGACGCCGATCCACTTGGGCTTGCGCTTCATCGGCGGCGGCCGTCTCCGATCGAGATGCGGCGGCCGCAACTTTCTTCAGGTGATCGTCCTCAGTTTTCCCAGACACCATTGATGCCATATTCCACTGGACCCCCTTCTTCCGGCGCACTGAGAGCTTCCCTGTTGGAGAAAATGAAATATCGAAAGCCTTTGACAAATAAAGAGTGTGTGGGAGATGGCCGTTCTCCAGACACAAGTGGAAACGGCAAAGACATGGAGACACAGATACACGGAAGACTAAGCTCGTGATCAGAGTACGGCTGAGTCAATCAGGCCGAGAAAAATAGTACTCGAAGATGACGAGGGAACGAGGATATCCCAAAATTACTGTTTGCTAAGAGCGCAACGCTTGACCCTTGCAGCCGAGGACGTGCACGCCTGTGTCCGAAACGCAGCCGGAACGTTCGGGCTCGCCGTGCACTCACGCACGTTTGCCTCGCATGTGCCAAAATTATGGGCATCGTCGGCGAATCGCCGGCGGTAACCACAAATAGAGCCAGCTTTTGCAGCCTGAGTGCCAACCTCCGGCACATCATCGTCAGCTTGATTGGCCACCTGACCAACCGTGGCGGCCGTCTCGGGACGGGTCCGAGCAGCAAAATCACGGGAACTGGCCAGGGTGTCCTCCTCTTTCGACGATGAAAAACTCCCGCCGGTAGCGAGCCCTGCCGCCTCCCTAGCTGCCGTCAAAATCGGTTGAATGTCGCTAGTAGATGACATGGCGGGCATGCGATTGGTCGTGGAGCGGAGGGGTTGGAGTGCAATGGAGACTGGGTTGGGGGGAGGGGGGGAGGCTCAGCGTGAGCAATGCGACGACTGGATCTGTCGACAGGAATAGATTGACGAGAGAATATTGAATCATACGTCAACTGAGTAGTGGTGCAAGACCCCGCTGACGGCGCTATCAATTGGACATAAAAGTTGGGCAGATGAAGCGTCAACATCTGAGCTCAGTCGTCAGCCACTCGCTGCCGGAGATGGCGCGGGGCGTGCCAGTGGCGTGCTGCCGACGGGCGAGAGAAATCTGTCACATTTTCCCCTGTCGACTAGGGTTGCTCAGAACGCCCAGGGCGTCGTTAAGGGCGTCTTTAAGGGCGTCACCAGGGCGTCATTTGGGCGTCGTGCGCCCCTAACGCACCAACTCAAAAGGGCGTCAGCAAGGCGTCGCGAAGAGAAAGACTTCAGGGGGGTCCACAAGATTCAGTAGGTGGCGGCTATGCACCCTGGTTGGGGACAGGCACCCAGTCTTGAAACAGAAAATGACGTACGAGTGCACAGTATGGGTGCCACTTGAATCATATTGGGAATACTGAGGGTGCTACTTGGGGCGTCGTAAGGGCGTTTTGGCTGCATCATGGGGCGTCAGTAAGGCGTCTTATCCGTCGCGCGCCCCTGGCGCCCCCCAAATAGGGGCGTCGTGTGCAACCCTACTGTCGACACCCGCAGACTGCTAAGAATGCCAATGGCGTCAAGCTGCAGAAGCTGCCGCTGTGCTCTCCCTTTCACGGGAGCCGAAGCACAGCTAAATAGGATACTTCGGTTGCATAGAGATGGAATAATACGTATCCGAAAGCGACCTGTTGTCATAATGACCTGGGCAGCAAGGCGTCGAACCATGCAAGGCTCTGCAGAAGAAACGGTAACCCCGAGACTCCTGCGACATCCTCTCGTGACAGCGTTGTTTGCATCCTTCTGCAGACCACTCCGACATTCGAGGAGGACCTCAGAAGCTTGCACGGCCCGGGCCCTCGGAGTATTGGCCACGTGCTCATTATTTGGTTCAAAAGTTTCGAGTTCCATGATTCTCAACTGTTGATCCGACAACTGTTGCAATTTGCAACTGGGGGATTTTTGGCGAGCGGCCGTATGCCTAATTCACACCGTGAGGTGGTCGATGAGGGTAGACAACTCTGCCGCCCGCGAGCGGCGGGCAACGACGATCTTGGCGTACGCGAGCGCCTCGGCGTTCTTGAGACGGTGATCGGGAACCCGCGCCAGATTCTCAACGGGCGTCTCCCAGTAGTCGTGCCACAAGGCGCTGGTGTCAACGCGGTCTTGGAGGAGCTTGATGATGGGCTCCAGAGACATCACCCTCCCGAGGGCCGCCCTGCTGACCAGAAAGAGGAAGGTGAGGAACTTACAAATGCGCACCGTCGGCCCGCCCGAGCTCCGGGGCCCTCATTTCCCGCCAATCCCCGTCCCCGGTGCGATGTCCCCATCGTCATCATCGAAAAGGGCATGGTGATCGACGAAAGCGGTTTCTCACATGGACTGGAGGAGGACCTCCATGTTGCCCCGCCACTCCATGACTACCTCATCCAACCACGCGCGCTCCCGCACGTCTGCGTGCATGCAAATGGAGGAATCGAGGAAGGTCTCCACCGCCGCACGCACGGAAGGAGTGCAGTGGGAGCACAGGGAGGCGGTCAGGGAGTGGCTCGTGCGCACAGTGGAGAGCGTGGGGCCGCCAAGCGCGTCGTCGATGCCGTCGAGCAGATACGCCTGCATGGCGCGGTCGGGGGTGACCCTTCAGTAAACTATACAAACGGCGACACGTCGGGGGAGGAGAAGGGCATGGACATGGGAAGATTGTTGATCTGTGTCGATTTAATCAACTCTTTCGGCCTTGTACAGTGCGTTCTCGTTATAAGAGACAGCTGATTCAGCTCAAAATGAGTAAAAAGTGGCCTACACGGTCCGGAATGGAAGACTCGCGACCCATATTCTCTTGTAAACGATTCTCTTATAACGAGAACTCACTGTATATGGCACTTCCACAAAGAATGGACCCCCTCCGTCGGCGGTGCACGTTTGACCCCCTCCAGGAGGGCCAAGGGGGGGGTGTTCAATTTGACCGGACAACATGTTTGCTTACAAAGAGCCGCATCACGAGGGTGAATGCTAGGTTCTGAGGCCGAATGTCGTGTGCGCACAGCGGCGATCGCGGATCGCGGCGCGGTCCTTGGTCCGGGGCCTTAGTGAGGTGGACCGATTGAATTCGTGGAGCGGCGAGGATGAGCATCTGACAGAACGTGCTCCACTTCGTGCGCCTTTGGGGTGGATCTGCGTGGCAAACTCTTAACCCGAATCAATAGGGGACACCCTCAGGCACTGTCCGAGCAGGTGGTCGGATTTTGTCAAATTTCACTGCTCTAATCGAGGCCCGCCACACCCACCTTGGACCAAATGTGCGCCACTTTGTGCTCCAGGCGGCGGCGTGCAATCGGTAATGCGGAGGTGCAAAGCTTAAAAAGGAGGGCTACAAGAAAGTCGGCAGCGGCGGCAGTGCTCTGTTATCGTCGCGCGATCTGATTTGCGCGGACCTGGCAGGCTCTGATTGGACGCGACATTGACCAGGTTCGTGCGGAAAGGGATCGGGCCACAAGCGTTTGCCGGTGAATCGAGGCTCTCGACAGGGCCCTCTGTGCTCGCGCGACGCCCCTAGATCGCCGTGAGGTCCGTCCTGGCGCTTCGCGCCGCCTCCCTCCCCTCACCACGGCCACAGTTTCCCATAAGCGCATTTATGCAGCGACGTGGGCCCCTCATCGGAGTGCATCCCGTCCCCCCTCGCCACGCCGAGCCACACGTTTGCCACATCTTCGTGTGTGTGGCCTTCGTTCACCGGCGTATTTTCCGGCCGCTCACACTCGGCGTCGGCCCTTTTCTTTTTCTGAGCGCCGTGCGTCAGCAGCACCGACCGACGCCGCCTACAAGGGGGCCGTACCCTGACGCACACGGGGCGGTGCCTATCGACCAGATGGGCGCGTGCCGGTTGGGGTCTTTCTGCTCAAGGGCCTCGGCGTGGGAGAGCGGTCGTCGCCCAGCCGGCGAAGGCGCCGGCGTTTTTCTGGGTGCCGTGGGACGTGCGGTGCTTTGTACTGCGGCTTACTACGGGGCGGGGGTGGGTCGCGGGACGGGCAACGAGGCGGGGGTGGTTCGCGGGACGGGCGACGAGGCGTGGGAGGGTCGCAGAACGCGCGGTGGTGCGGGGGTGGGAGAGTGAGGAAGGGCATCGTTTTGGAGCCATGGGCAAATGCTTGCTTTGTGGCTTCGAGTTGGGCGATGACGGGAGTGGCCTTCCCCGCACCGGCTCCCACACGCAGCGGACGTGTGGTATGAAGTCGCCGCCGTGCCGACACAAGCTGCCGGCGCCGCACCCCTTCGCCAAAGAGGGCGCGTGCTTCGCGCTGGCGTGCTGCTGCACGGCGAAGTGCTCGAAGTGCAACCGCGTCGGTCACAGGGTTGACACGATGGTCATGTCTCCGGACCAGTTCCAGATGGACCCTAAGACCGGCAACGTGACGCGCCGCCGTTTCGCACCACCGCTGTCTCGTTCTGATTTTGTGTGCAGCGCTGTGACCGACACAATTGTCGCGGAGTGGCTGCGCGCGCATGATGTGGCGTGCTGGAAGGAGTGGTCGGATACACAGCAGTCCGCTTCGGCGGCGGCCGAGCTGGTCGCCAACCTCCACGACGCCGGTCTTGCCCCATCGGTGCTGCCGACCTGATGTCGGACGAGGGCGTTGTGGCTGCCACGAACCACGGCGACAACCGGGCCGTTTTCGACGGCATGGTCGGCGCACTCACCGATCCGAACCAGACGGCCGTAGGGGCGGCGCTTGTCGGTGCTGCAGCGGGGGCGGGGGCAGCAAGGGGTGGGCGTGGCGGCGGGAGGGGGGCTGCTGCTGCAGCTCGTGGCGGGCCGGGTGGACGCGGCGGTCGCGGCGGGCGCGGTGGGCGCGGCGGGCGAGGCGGGCGTGGCGGGCGTTGCGGGCGTGACGGGCGCGGTGGCAGGGGGGCGAGGGGGGAGGGGGGAGAGGGTCGCGTCCGCGGGGCTTCGGTGGCAGCCTGAAACGGCGGCGGTACGGCCGACGCGGCGGCAGGCGCTGCGACCGCGGGAGGCGGCGGTGGTGGTGGTGCCGGCGCCGCGGCGGGCGGCGGTGGTGGTACCCCTCCAGTACTGGGAGGCGACGGCCGCGGAGGCGGCGCGGTAGCTGGCCCGAGCAGCGGTGGCGGCGACGAAGGAGCTGCGGGGGCGGCAGACGACGACGAGATATTTGTTGTTGGAGGGTCACCCGATGGAACGGGCCCCGCGCGCTCAAGGGAGGCGCAACGCGGAGCCGGTGGCCGTCGAGTGCGGGGGCGGGGAGCGCTGTCGTAGCCGACCTGTCGGGGGCGCCGTTCATCGTCATCAGGAGCGGGCAGCGCGGAGGGGGGGGGGGGGGGGGGGACGTCCGGTGGGGGCGACCAGACACCCGGCGTCAGAGGGTCCACGCTCTCGGCTGGGTCACTTGTCACGAGCACGACGGCCGCCGGCGGGCGATCGAACCAGCCAGCTCCCTCTCTCGCGCAGATGCGACGCGATCACCGCAGCCTCATGAGGCGCAATGCTCTCCGCGCAGCCGATGGTGTTGTCCGGTTGGCGATGACCGGTGTGCCCCAGTCGCAGGCTCCTGCACGTGGGGGAAGGGGGGGGCGGGCACCCGTTGTCGACGGCGCTCTCAACGCTGTCCCCGGGGTGGCAGGGCATGGGGTGCATGTGGTTCCCTTTCACTTGACGCGGAAGGAGGGCGCGCGCGCGCAGTTCGACACTGCAGTTGTGTTTGAGTCTGCGGCGGGGAGCCGGTTGACAGCGCGGCAGCTGGCGCAGACCGTGTTCAAGGGCGCTTTCACGGAGCACGCCGGGGCCTTTCAGGCGATGGAGGAGGAGATGGTCAGTGCGGCGGAGGACAACTTGCTGTTAGGGATCAGCGTCACCTGTGGTGCCGTCTCGCCTGCGGAGGTTGCGGAGCAGCTGGTTTCGCGCCGCGTGACGCACTCGAACAAGAACCTGTTGCAGCTCATTGCGCGATGGGTGAAGAAGTGGATTGGCGAGCACGCGGTGGCGACTGCGGTGCTGGCGTCGAGCAATCTGGGGGGCGAGGAAGTGTGGGACGAAGCGCTGGCGGCGGCCGAGGCACCAGCGGACCGCCCGGTGCATGGGGATGACGACGAGGCGGAGGAGGAGGAGGAGGAGGGGGAGGATGAGGTGGACGACGAGGAGGAGGGCATCCGAGTGGGCCTCGTGCCGTGCTGAGTGTTTTCTTGGTGGGGGTAAGGATAGTAGCGTGTGCGGAGCGCGGGTGATGTGGGGGATGGGAGGGTGGCGGCGAGTCGCGGTTGCTTCGGAGAGAAACACGCCGGGCCGGGGCAGCCGAGATGGGTGGGGGGCACGGCAACGATGGGGAGGGTCGAGGGCTTGACCAGTTTCTTTTTTTTGTTGTGTGTGGGCGGCGTGCCTCCCGAGCAGCCGGAAATATTTTTCATATGCGCTAACTGTCGCCGCCCCGGTGACACACACACCGACAAACGTAAAAGCGCAGGTGTCAACGACGACGTGTCATGAGGCTGACGTCGTCATGGGCAAGGCAGTCGACCTGGCCGCGGTAGAACTGGTGCTTGTCGACGCTGACGCGGTGGCCGCCTTCACGACGCACATGGAGAAGCAGACGCTCCACGCGCCGTGCAGCGCATTGTCGGCGCCGCCGTCGGTGTCAAAGACGTGCTTGTCGACACCGACGTTGTCGCTGACACTGAGCTGCTTGTCGACGCCGACGTTGCGGCCGCCGCCACACACACGTCGAAGCAAAAGCTGCACGCGCCGTGAAGCGCGTTGTTGGCGCCACCTGAGTTTCCAAGGACGTGCCTGTTGACGCCGACGTTGTCGTTGCCAATGAGGTGCGTGTCGAATCCGACGTGGTCATTGCCAACGACGTGCACGTAGGCGCCGACGTGGTCATTGACCATGCGGTGCGTGTCGACGCGGACATTGTTTCCGCCGCCGCGCACACGTAGAGGCAGACGCTGCACGCGCCGTGGAGCGCGTTGTCGGCGCCGCCGTCGTTGCCAATGACTTGCTTGTGGACACCGACGTTGTCGTTGAAACTGAGCTGACATTGTGGCCGCCGCCACGCACACGGCGAAGCAGACGCTGCACGCGCCGTGTAGCGCGTTGTCGGCGCCGCCGTCGTTGCCAAAAACGTGCTTGTCGGCACCGACGTTGTCGTTGACACTGAGTTTCTTGTCGACGCCGATGTTGTGGCCGCCGCCACTCACACGGCGAAACAGAAGCTGCACGTGCCGTGGAGCGCGTTGTTGGCGCCATCTTAGTTGCCACTGACGTGCTTGTCGACGCCGACGTGCATGTCGACGCCGACGTCGTCATTTCCAATGATGTGCTTGTCGACGCCACCGTCGTCATTGCCAACGACGTGCATGAAGCCGCCGACGTGGTCATTGACAATGCGGTGCTTGTCGACGCGGACATTATGGCCGCCGCCGCGCACACGGCGAGGCAGTTGCTGCACGCGCCGTGAAGCGAGTTGTAGGGGCCGCCGTCGTTGCCAAAGACGTGCTTGTCGACACCGACGTTGTCGTTGACACTGAGTTGCTTGTCTACGCGGACATTGTGGCCTCCGCTACGCACACAGCGAAGCAGAAGCTGCAAGCGCCGTGTAGCGCGTTGTTGGCGCCACCTGAGTTGCCAAAGACGTGCATGTCGACACCGACGTTGTCGTTGCCAACCACGTGCATGTGGACGCCGAGGAGGCCATTGACAATGCGGTGCTTGTCGAGGCGGACATTGTGGCCGCCGCCACGCAAACTGAGAATCAGACGCTGCACGCGCCGTGGAGCGCGTTCTCAGGACACTGTTGGCGCCTCCCGTACCGCTGTTGTCGCCACCGTCTTCACCGGCGCCACCGCGGGCGCTTCCTTCGCCCCCGCTGCCACGGCGACCTCCTCCTCCGTCACCGCCGCGTGCGCCGCAAGCGCTACCTTGGCGTATTGTCGCGTCCGTGTCGTCCGAAACCCGACCAGCGCCGGCGCCGCGTGGGACAGGTCGAGCATGGCAGGGGTGCGGGAAGTGGTCGCCGGCGGAAGCGCTGCGCCCCGGCGGTGACGATAGAAGTACTTCGGCCGAGCACGGCGTCCGCCGCGGACCGCAAAGTGCCGGTCGCCGCCTACCTCGTCAGCCCGTCGCAGCCAGAGGCGGAAAACGGCGGCAGCCAGCGCCACCGCCGCTGCGGGCGCCACGCGCCACAAAAGCGTCCACGACCAGACATGCTGCGAGTCGCTGGGCACGACGACGCGCTCCGACGAGCCGTGGCTGGGGTTGTGCGGCGTCGCCTGGCACAGCAACGTGTGAGACATTTGCCTCGCGTCGGCAGTCGTGACCCGCGGATGCGGGCAGGACGTCGTCGTCAGCCAGGTCCGGCCGCCGTTCCACGGCGTCGGGACTCGGCCACGGTGCCCGCTAGAGTCACAGTCGGCTTCGATGAAACGGGCATGCTGACGAGGTCACGCATGCCAATCGGTCGCCGTTTACATTGAACTGAAACGATCAAATCAGACCTTCTTCTCCGCTCCCGACAAGCGCCTGATTCTTTCTGTCTCTTACAGAGCTCCTGGATTTTGCGAAGACGCCTGCCAGCCACCATGACGCAGAAGAGAAAGAACAGTCGCGCAATCTCTATCGCATCAAAACGAAAACGAAATGCGTGACACACGTCGGCGCCATCGCCGTCCCAGCTCGACGCCCCCGGCCGGTGCGCCACCGCCAGCCGCACGCGCGTGGCGGCGGCGCGCCAGCGGGACGCGCCCACCGCCCTGACCTCCAGCGCCGACACGCCCGCGAGGGGGTCGGCGCCGACGAAATAGACGGCGCTGACGAAATAGACGAGCACAATCGCCTGCGCTCCGGAGCAGCCTTCGCCCCGCCCGCGGCCGTTGCTGCAGGGGCGCCCACACTCACATGCGTCCGTCGGGCCGTCCGCGTTTGACTGGCCGGCCGCGTCCGACCCGGTCGTTCGCGTCCCGCCGGTCGTCCGCGTCACACGAGGTAGTGATGGTGGCGGACACGCACCGAGGGTGGCACCACTCAAGACTCCACGGTGTGCGGTGGCCAACCAGATGCTGCACGCGGTCAACGCCGACGCCGGCGTGACCGCCCGCTGCGTCTCGAAGCAGGTGCCGCACGCGGCCGGCGCCAACTCCTACGAGTGGTGCAACCCGTGTCGCCGACTGTGCGTCGCGGACGCGGTCGCCAGTTCGGCAGCGTCGACTGTGTTGTCCACCGCGCCGACACGGAGGCCGCCGACGCCGGCGTCACCTCTGGCCGCGTCGCCAACGAGCACAGGTCGGCAGAGCAGCCGAGTTAGACATGTCAGTCATCGAGACTGTACCCATAGTTGAAAAACAGTTCCTCGCCTGGCACCAAGTCTCGAGCAGCAAAGAAACCAACCCGTATGTACCCACAAACGCTGAGGAGCTTTGGCTTCAGGTTGGCCACGTCCCGTTTGTGGTTGATGTATCGCAGGCAGCCGCTAACTCGTGTCGCGTCGAGAACGAGTGTGCGGGTCAGCGTGTACAAGAAGCTGACCCCGATCGCGTCATACACTCGGCCGCGAGCGTGCGCATCGGCGTGAGGGAGAAGCTCGCCCACGTACTCGCCGACATAGTCACCAGCCGCCGCGCGCTCAGCTGCAAACACGCACAAGCCGTGTGCCTGGGAGCGTCCCAGCACGACACGCACACGGAAACCGACCTGCACTTGCACGTTTCGGCAGCGCCGGCTGCCGGCGACTCCACGGGCGACTGGGTCGACAGCCGATAACAGGCCTGAGGGCCAACTGTCGTTGCGGTCCCCGCCACGAAGTGGAGGGCAGGCGTCGTCCACGCCCGACGCCGGTGGCCAGGCGGCGCCGCATGTGGAGCATGCGTCCGGGTCGCACTCGCGGTCTTGGCCGTAGCACGGGCACTCGTCCGTCGCGCACCTCCCCGGCGCCAAGCAATCGCAACGCACCAGTCGCCGGCAAACGCGGGACCCAGGAGCCGTGACTGTTGAAAACCAGTCAATGTCCAACGGCGTCAAGTGGGTCGACTGCGACGCCCTCGCGGATTGTTGTCCGGAGCCGACACGCCCGTCGATCGCTGTCGCCGAAGTGGCTGTAGCGGAAGACTGGTCCGGTGCCACCCAACGTACGTGCGAGCAGCCGCAAAATTTCGCGCAGGGAGTACCAGCGCGCGCGCACCGGCACACCCTTTCCGTACACTCCCCGACGTGAAAGCAGGGGATAAAGTCGACCGCCGCGTCGTCCATCTGGCTGCCGCCTTCTATGGACGACGAAGTGGTTGGTCCCTCCTGATGCCGCCTCTGCGACGAGGCGGCCTGCGACAGGGGAGTGGTTGCTGCCGCCGACGCATCGTCGGCACGTGGAGCGATCGCAACCATAAGCGGCGCCTGCGCCGGTGCGGAGCCGCCCACTGGCCAGCCGAACGCCTCGACGGACGTGGCCGATTGATGAACGACGGGAGGAAGAGTGACGGGTCGGGCGGGTGGTGGCGCCGACATAGGGTCGCTAGAGCATGAACCGTGCAGGCGGCAAGCGTAACGTAGGCACACGCGACAGAGCAGACGCGCCAATGTGTCTTGCGACCGCGCCGACGAGTCCATTAAATCAGTTGACGCGTGGCCGGACGCCGCGGCCGCAGATATATGAGGCGAAGGAACGCAGCCAAGGAAGGAACCGACGCAAGACAACTCGGCCACGCGGTCGGCACCGTCGGTCAGCCGGAGCGTGGACAGCACCTGGCGCACGCTGGCGACGTCGCGTCTTAGGGCTTCGGCGTCAGCCATAACAGACGCAACGTCCCCCGCCTGGTGCATGGCCCACGCACCGCTCGCTCGGGGAAGGCCGGCAGCAGTTGCATCGGCCGCTACCGCTGCCAGCGCATCGATGACAGAGCCATTCTGTCCCCAGCGGCCCACAGACGCCCCCGACTGTGCGGCTCCCTTTCTGGAGAGGCGGGGCACAGTCGCAGACCGGGGACACGCACGCGGGCGAGAACGTGCAGCGCCACCGGCTAGCACGACCGCCAAGCTGGCACCGCCCGTCAACTGCTCCAGCGCGGATTGGCGTGTGGCTCGCTCGATGCGTGTCTCCCGCGCAGCGGCGTGATGGCGGGCGCATTTGTCCACGAGCGCAATCGTCCGTCGCACACGTCCCGTAGGTCGACCCAACCCGCGTGCAATGGCGTGAACAACGGTATGGTCTTCGCCAAGCATGCGCACGACAGCGCGCACCCCGGCACGTTCTGCCAATCGCCGCGTCCTTGCCGACAGGCTGTAGTACCTCACCCTCTGTCAGCGTCGTCCTCCTCAGATATGTCGCTGTCGCTGTCGACGACACCCGCCCACCGGTCCAACCGAGCGCGCCGTGCCGACTCAGAAAACTCACCCGTCACCCCGACCATGTCCGGCACGAAGCGGTGCGCCGAAGCGTCCTCAATGCGCCGCCACACCCGGCGGGTGGGCGAGCAGTACGTGTACGTCGGTGGCCGCTCTACAGCGGGAAGGATCGTTATCCGAATGGTGCCCGCCCGTGGTAGGTCGTCACCGGACGGCAGTCGCGTCCGCGAAGGTGCGTTGAACCTCGTAGTTGTCGTTGGCACGCGAAGCGAAGGCCATAAGGAGACAGGCGCCGGCGCTGCCCCCGCGCGCTGACGGTTAGCTCCACACGTAGCAGGCCCACCCGACCCCGATTGCACCCGGCGCACCTTTCGTGGTGACGGCTCTGCTGCGTCGCTCGCCGAGAGCCCGTCGTCGCAGCACCCACGTTGACCGCCAGCACCGTCGGTGCCTCCCACACTCACACAAGCACACAACGCAGGTCTTCCACCCCCCGACCACTGGGCAGGACATAATCCCGTAGCGGCGTCGCTGGCGCAGTATGCCCCCACAGGCCAAAAGGCGTCAGTACCGCCGGCGCCGTCCCTGAGCGCCAGACGCGCTACATCCAAGGTTGCCAGGACCGGCTCGGGGTCGCCGGTGGGAGCAGCAGCAGCGAGAACACGTTGCTGCCGGCGAACGGTGGCACGGTTGAGCCGAGTGGCGACCGCTACCGCCGTGCGCTGCCGACGAAGCGTGCAGCGCGCTGTTGTACGGAGCACGTCGGCCACGGTTCGGACAAGGCCCCGTGGCTCATCGGCGTCGTCATCGTTGACGTGGGACGAGGAGCGGGGCTCTTCAAGCTCGGACCAATCGAGGAGGGGATGGGTGTCGGAACAGTCCATGTCCCGCGCCGCCGCGGCGGTGATAGAAGACCACTTGGAGAGACTCGGCGGGCATCGACGCTGAGGCCCAGTCTTGAAGGAAGGCTCCAAACGTGCAGGCATGCCTTTGGTCCAATCAGCGGGCGCCATTCCAAACAGGTAATTGTAACGACACGTTCCCATTGGCCGGCAAGCTTCAAAGCACGTCTTGCAAGGGATGTCAAAGTCAAGGCAGGTCCTCAGGACACAGATTGGAAGGCCGCATATGTGTGATCACAGAACAAAGGACGGTGCGGGAGACGCAGGCGCTTTCGGGTATCGGCCCCGGTGGGGGACGCGCTATCGGCGACGCGCCGACCAAGAAATACATGCTCACCACCTCGTCGGCGGAGACGGCATCGTCGTGAGCGTCGCATCCGGGGCAGCCAGACAGAACCGGACGGTCCTGTTCGTTGGCTTCGCGGCCGTGGTGGGCGTCAACACGGGCTGGTGTTTGGGGCCGTGGCCAGCTTCCGCGCGGCTTTCTCCGTCGTCGTGCTGGCCGCGGAGAGCGACGTAGAGGTGGCTGCTGTCGCGGCGATCGCGGCGGCGACGAAGAAGGCAGCAATCGTTTGGATCCTCTCGTTTGTGTCGAGACCCAGAACGCGGCACGTGTGGTCGGCAACCTGAAGGACGGCAACGCGGGCGCGCCTTTGCCGTGCGCGACCAACAGGGCCACGCAGGTGTCGCCGCCGCCGTGTCGGGCGCGTCGGCGTCGCTCAAGGCGACCGAAGATTTTGCTCTTCGTCGGCGCCGTGGCCGACGACGTTGGGCTCGATATTGACGACGTGACCAACGCCGACGCGGTTGCTGCTGTCGTCTTGCGCACCGCCGACGACGACGCAGTTGTCGCCGCCGTTGGGGTGACCGCGGCTGCGACACACACGAAGACCGGCGGCTTGCGCTCCTTGTGGGCGAGCCGCACACGGGGACGCAGTCTTCTCCGCCATTGGGGTGACCGCGGCTGCGACGCATAGCGCCAACGACGGCTTGCGCACTTCGTCGGCGTCATCGCCTACGACGTTGCGCTCGATATTGACGACGTCGCCGTCGCCTACGTGGTCGTCGCCGGCGCGGTTCGCGCCGCTGAGGGCGACGCAGAAGTGGCTGCCACCGCGTTGACAGCGGCGGCGACGCCCAAAGCCACCGTCGTGCTGGCTTGCCTGTTAAAGTCGTCGTGGACCACGGTGTGCTTGTGTTAAGCATCGTGGCCGACGCAGACGCGGACGCGGCCGTTGTCGTGCTCGCCGCGTAACGGCGGCGCAGTTGACACCGCCCTCTGCGCGACCGCAGCTGCAACGCACAGGGCGACCGACGCGTCACACGCCTTGTGGGCGGCGTGGCCAACCTCGCTCCCGTCGTTGTCGGCGTCGTCACAGACGAAGAGGCGGTCTGCAAGCGCCCCTGGTCCTCGCCGTCGCAGACGACGCCACCTTCGTGGATGCTGACGTGACCGACGCCGACGTGGGCGAATACGTTGCCCTCGTGAATACCAATGCGACCGACGCAAACGGGGTCACTGCCGCTGTCGTGCGCGCCGCAGACGGCGACGCAGTTGTAGCCGCCGGAGTGGTAGGCGCGGCGGGGACGTCCAAGGCGACCAGCGGCTTTCGCTCTTCGTCGTCGCCGTGGCAGGCGACATTGCGCTCGTCGCTGGCAACGTGACAGAATCAGAAGCGGTCGTCGCCGCTGCGCGTACCGCGAAGGGCGACACAGGTGTCGCCTCGGCGCCGTCCGCGCGCCCGCGGCGGAGACGCACAGGGCATCCGACGGCCTGCGCTGCTCGTCGGCGCCTTGGGCGACGACGTTGTACTCCTTCTTGGCATCTTGGCACGCTCCGAATCCGTTGTCGCCGGCGTTACCCGCGCTACTGACGGCGCTGCAGGTGTGGCCGCCGTCGGGGCGCCCGCGGCGGCGACGCACAAGGTGACCACCGGCTTGCGCGGTTCGTCGGCGCCGTGGCGGACGACGCTGCACGTGTGGTTGGCATCGTGACGAACGCCGAAGCGGTCGCGGCCTGCGTCGCGCGCGCCGCAAATGGCGACGCTGTTGTGGTCGCCATCTGTTGAGGCAGCCCCCCAAGCCCGCACTGGTAAGTCGGAGTTACTGCGGACTGCCTGGATAATTCCAGGAGTATTTATGCGGTGATCGGCTTGTTTGTCTGTACCTTTGACATGCATTGCTGTATGAGGGTGCTGTAACTACTTGTACTTGTATCTCGAGGGGAGCTTCTTTTGGAGCTGAGCTCGGGGAGATTCTCGTGGGCTCCTTGAGGGGCGTCGCCATTTGTGGGCCCTGTCACTGCGTTGGCGGGGGTGGGCCTCCAGGACGTTGAGAGAGGGGCACACGAGGGGGGTAAGAGGCTGCTGGCCTCGCGCCTGAGACCGGTCTCGAGTAAAGCAGCGCATCCACCCACTTACCTCCCGCTTCACAGGTTATGGGCCCAGTTGTCGCTGGTGGTCATCATCGTTCTCTTCTACCGTCGCGAGGAGGACGACGTTGCGCGGGTTGCGGTGCGTTCCTGCGCTGGCTTGGCTGGTACAGCCGCTAGCGTCGACAGGGTGGTACAGGTCGGTGCCACGGTCGTCAACATGTCGGACCACGGTCGTTTTGGCGGCCCAGGGTTTGCACAGCTGGACGACGACTACAAAGTGTGGGCGGCGTACCAACGTGCGCAGCTCAAGAAGGAGAAGCTGTGGAAGGCGGTCGTAACGGACCGTCCTGCTTCTGGGTCGGACGACAAGAAGGCCGACCCGGTGGTCGCAGAGTGGGACGCCATGAACGAGGCGGCTCTTGCGACCATCCAGATATCGGTCAAGCCGGTGCATCTTAACACGGTGACGTCGGTCGACACGGCCAAGGAGGCGTGGGACGCACTCAAGGTCATGTTTGAGGCGCGCGACAACGCTCAGCTGCTTCGGCTCATGGACGAACTGAGCAGCTTGAAGAAGGGCGACGACGAGAACATCTTCAAGTTCGCGTCGCGCGCCAAGATGATCCGGGACGAGCTGGCTATGCTCGGGAACCCTGTGGACGACAACACGCTCGCGCTGCGTGTCTTGTCGGGGCTCCCGTCCGAGTACGGGATGCTCAGGACGGTCCTGGAGAACAAGGACGTCAAGCTGGTCATGTCGGACGTGACAGCTAACCTGCTTCAGGTCGAGCAGCGGAACATTGCTGGGGGCTCATCGAAGCCAGCTGGTGGTGTCCAGTCGCAAGCCTTCACGGTGGCGGCGCTGTGAAGCGGGCAGTACAGTGGGTGGGTGCGTTAAGGTTCTATCATGGAGGTGGCGCGAGCCGTAAGGGGGCAGCCTGATAAGACCCAGGCGCCCCCACGCTCTCAGCACCCGCAGACACCCCCACT
>Ga0209093_1000237_pt1 | contig 28493 bp, 32 predicted proteins | sample SidtaG_4_FD_187450 | JGI IMG/M metagenome (GOLD analysis project Ga0209093, IMG submission 187450) | Marine algal microbial communities from Sidmouth, United Kingdom - Sidmouth_Male1 metaG (SPAdes) (version 2) | ecosystem: Host-associated > Algae > Red algae > Unclassified | place: Sidmouth...
TTAAGGGGGACCCCCATCCGCACATTCGAATCACATACCCAGACCGCCAAACCCGTCCCTGTGGGAATGCCCTCCTTTTCGCTGTCACCAGCCTGACAGGGGCTCAGACGGATCTGTAAGCAGTCCGGCTGCCGGACCTGCGCGGATCCGACACTCCCAAATGTCCGTCGACGGTGGGATATGTGGGTAAAATGTGGGTCGCCGACCCACGTCGGATATACCCACATCTTACCCACATTTAGCGTCGGCAAGTGCCCAAATACCGGTCGAGACGATTTGAGCTCTCCACCTCTACCGCAACTGCACACCGCAGCGACCTCGGTGCGAGCAACACCTTCCAACTGACCTCCACCCCAAGCACCATCACCCCCCCCCCTTGGGGGGCCGCCCCGACCGACCATATGACAGGGCCGGCGGCGGTCGATGAAGATGGGATGCAGTGGGAAGAGTGAGAGTTCTGGGTGGAGGGGCGCCCGCAGTTGAGGGCGGGTGGGAGGGGGGGTGACGGCAGCGGGGGGGCCATGAAGCCGGTTGGCAGCTGGTATGGTGCAAGATGATGCGCCTTCTCGATACACACGGAACTGGAGACACAAGCGCCCGTTGTGGGCGCCCAACCCAGGCTGGGACGAGTGGTGGTGGCACAACTAGCGCCACGTGTGTGGCCACAGCGGTCTTCACCGACCGGTATTTGGCGTGGGTCGGATGACCCAGATAGCCACAAATGGGTTCAAAATGTGGGTAGCAGCCGTTTCGTGGCACGAAACGTGTCCCCGACCCACGCCACCGACCCACATTTGACTTGCCGACGCTCTCTAATGTCTCTTCATGACGCCGGCATGCGCCGCTCCCCACCCATACTGTACACCAGCGAGTCCTTGGCACCAGACGGTGATTCCTCTGGGTGCACCAGAAGTTGAATTGTCCGCGCTCGCGCGAAATGAAGTCCGGCTTCAGCTACTTTCAAAATAGGGGGGGCTGGTGTTTTATTTGATGGGTGCTGCTAACGGCGCTTTGGGGGCGCTCAGGGCGCTCTGGGCGCTCAAAGGGCGTTCAGGGGCGCAATCAGCGCGTCCGCCCCCAAAATCAGGGCGCTCCCAACAAGCCTAGATGGAGAGCAGGTGCCGTTTGGCAGAACTTGGCAAGAGGGATTGATCTTTGTGGCGCGAGATCGTCAGATTCATTTTTATGGCCCAAACCACCCTGTTTGCGACCCCTGTGCCCGTGGATCGATTCACCCGATGGAGGCCGTCTGCGGCAACTCCCAGTCCTCGCGCCCGCCCCCACAGAGGGGACACAAGCGGTCTGCAGATCCCTGTGCGAGGCGGACAGCCTCCCGCCGCGGGCTGCTGTCATTGCCCTGCGCGTGGCGGTCGGGTGAAGCCTGTGATAGCGACGGGGGTGTGGGACCACCGGTGGCCCCCGTAGGTTCCGACTGCATAAGCCAGCGCCGCCCCCTCCAAGCCCACTCGCACGACAGCAGGTACATCGTCTGGTCACTGTGCGGCAATGTCCATGACTTGCAAGAGGGCGCGCGTCCACGAGTCGGCCCCCCTCCAGGTCCGCAGCGTCATCGTCAACATCGACATTTTTCCGAACGCGAAATTCGTGAGGGCAGCGATGCTGAGTAGGGATGGATGTTCGATCGATACCCGATGCTCGTTGGGATGCACCATCCCCCGTTTGGATCAGATGGAATACAGTCTCACGACTCTGCTGTCAGCAAGACAATGTGCGAAAGATATTGCTGGATCATAGCGCTCCTCAGGGACCTCGCGACCGTGACGAATGAGTCCAGGCGATGGGGCTTTATACACGCATATTGGGTGCCGCCCAAGGGCCCGTAGGGGCTATTCCCCCGCAGGCACCTGCCACCCTGCTCGCCCCGCGCCGACTCGCGCACACCTTTCCCGGTACGGGAGACTATGCCGCCCGCAAGGCATCCCCACTAGTGCCCATCCGACGATACCGCGACGCACACCACAGGCACCACCGAGCGCCCCCCGCCAAACACTGCTGCCCAGCTACTGCCCGGCGGTGTCATCCATAGCCACGTCGTTGTCTTCATTGTCAGCTCCATTGCCGTCGCCCATGTCGTCCTCGTTATCCTCGTCATCCTCACTCTCCGATGAGAAAACGGCACGGTGCGGATCACGTCCGTAAACAAAGCGCACACCGTCGTGCTCGGCATCGTCCTTGTGAAGGCGGCCATCCAGGCGCCCGAGCTCCGCCTTCCACAGCTCGTACACTCCCTCACCCACCCCATTGCGGCGAGGTGGGCGCTGCTCCGCCCGCACCTCGAGCGCCGAGCGCACGTGGGAAGCGACGAGAGCAAAGTGGCCAACAGTGCAGTGGATCACCGCCCGACCGCCCACCGTCGTAGGCCCGTGGATGCGGTCCACTGCGTGCACGAGGCGGAAAAGCACGTCCATCGCAGCGACGATACCGCCCCATCCGCGAGCCGAAAGAGCGTAGCTTTCGCCATGCAGCCACAGGCCCGCATCCTCCTTGGACAGCTCAGCGCGCGACACCGCCACCGCCGCGTACCAGGCCGCGAGGATGATCTCCTTCACCTGCTGCATGAAGTGCGGCTTGGCGCGGAGGATTGGCACACTCGTGCGCATGCTGACGAGCTCCGATGGGCGCTTGCGCGAAGGGATGCGGATGGTGCGGAGCAGCCAGTCCGTCGCGGTGTCCTTGTCCAATCCCACACTGCTCTGGACCACGGCCACCGCGTCAGACCACGTATCCACGGCGCACGTCATCAATAGTCGACATCAACTCCGGGTTATCCGCCGGCTTGTTGCTGCTGTTGACGCGCGTCAACACAAGGTGCTTCACGTCGTTGTTGAGCGCGGAAAAGCCATTCATCATACTGTCCTTGATGTTCTGCATCGACGTGATGACGCACTCATGCCCGCGGGCAAGCGACTCGTAGGACACGCGCAACGACGAGAGGCCCTCCTCAATGTCCTCGACTTTGGCGGCAACGTTGATCACCTCCTGACGCATAGGTAAGATGCCCGACGCCAAGGCTTCGGCCAGTGCAGCCGCTCCACGTGAAAGAGGCGCCACCGTCGGGCTAGTCGTGCTTGAAGGGGTGGGGCGCGCGGCGCCACCAGCGCTGGCCGCAGCGGCGGACGGCGCACCGCCCGCCGACGGCCCGCCTCGAGTAGACGCGCCAGTACCTGGCAACGAGCCTCCGTCCGCCACTGGCCCCCCGCCAATTGCGGAGCTCCCGCCACCAGAAGAACCCCCCGCCCCCGACGAGCCACCCCCCCCCGTCGAGCCGCCCCGCCCCGTCGAGCCGCCCCGCCTCAAGGCGCCGCCCCCCCCAGAAGAGCCGGCGCCCGCAGATGAGCCAGCGCCCGCTGACGATCCGGAGCCCGCCGACGAACGAGCCGCCGCCATGCGCCCAATGCCTGCAGTCGACCCGGCGCCCGCCAGAGAGCCGGTATCAGCAGCCAGGTAAGCAGCCGTCTCTCGCGCGCTCGGGCGCGTCAGAGGACGGATGGTCGCTGCAACTGCGGGCCCCTTACCTTTACGGCGGGAGCCGGAGCGCGCAGCGCCTGCATCGCCTGCCACAGAGGTAGCCAGGGCCGCGGCATCCTGAGGAAGCTCGCTTGTGCCAGCGCCTCCGAGGCGGCCGAAGGGCGGAACGTGAGGCTGAGACAACTGGTGCAGCGTAGCATTCTGCGTGCCGCCAATCGCCCTGCTTGGCAGAGAAGCCGGAGACGCTGGCCCAGGAATCACCACCTGGGCCGAGGCGGGCGCTGCCGGCACCCTTTTTGCGCCCGCACCCGAGCCGTTGTGCAGCCCCGCAAACAAGTTGGGAAGCGGCACCCGCATCGGCGCGCCGCCCGGCTGGTTCTGCTGCGACTCAGTCAACGCACGAACAGGAGATGGGGCACGGCTAGCCGCGGGGGCGCACAAAGCCATGCCAGAAAGAGGCCTGGAAGCTTTCCCAGTGGCAGTGGGGGGCGTGAAGAAGCTGCTTGGCAGGTCCGACGTGACAGCGGCTCCCATTCGCGGCGCCGGCATGAACAGCCCCATCTGTTGCGGCGTGAGAGCGCTCATGGGCAAGGACGGCAGCATACACCCCGCTGCAAGCGGGAGCGGCGCCACGATAGAGACCGACGGCGGCGGCATCGACCCGACCACGCGCGACGGTGCGACAGCGCCGCGCGCAGAAGATGGAGCGACGGTGGTTGGCACCGGCGACGCCGGCACGGCGCCTTTCATGAGTGACGGGCCCCCCACGGCTTGAAACACCAGCGGCTCGGACGCTCCGCGCAGTGGAGGCGGCTGCCGCGCCCCATGGACGGGCACTGACGAAGAGCGCGCGTCACCAACACCAGCAGAGAAGCCGACGGCGGGCGACACGCCATGGCGACCGGAAGGTGAGGACGCCACGTCGGGACCACCGCGCGACGTCAACCCGCCTCGGCCGGCGCGTGGCGTCAATCGGCGACCACTGGCCTTGGAATTGGACGGTGTGCGGGTGCCAGGTGCAGAGGACGCCGCCGCCCGCATGTCGTCCTTGTTAGCCCGCGCCTCTTGGCCGCGCTCAATGCTTGGATTCGTCGCCGCAGCTGCCGCGGCCTCCTCAACTCGACGGCGCTGCGCGGCAATCTCGTGCGGGTAGGCCGGCATGGCGGGGCGCTTGGAGCGCGCCATTGAGGTGCCCTGGACGACGAAGTCAACAGCGAGCAGGGGAAGCAGTCTCGGAGAAAGCAGGACGAGTAGGAGTGGTTTGCGACACGCAGAGCAGTTGTGTGTGAGCGAGGTGGTGGTGAGAAGGTGACACCCTCGAGCAGCGCCCAGAGCTGTACTCTTATACTAATTCAGCAGCCCTATTGCCCTCCCCCTCGGGCGACAGTGCCTTGCTTCTCCCAATCATTCCACCTTCCCCAGCATACCTGCAAGCCCGACGCAAGCGCCCGCACGAAGACGAGCCACAATCAACCAGCAGTGCGTGATGCAAGCAAAGCACGGGTGCAAAGAAACAGAGCAGACAGTGGTAGGTCAGAGTGTTGCCTCCTGGATGGCATCAGACAGTGCCTCACTTATCGAGACCGGTCCGACCGACGCCGCGGCGCGCGCCTCGCGTCCCACCCGCCACAGCCTTCCTCTTTGAAAGCCGTGTCGATGGCGTGAGCACGGCGAGGTTCACTCTCAACCACATGGTGGTCTTCACAATGGACGACATAACGCGCATGGCACATGTCTTCTCGCTAGGCTTCCTTGTCAAAAAGCAGGCCTGTGTCAGTCCATAGATCGTGTTTCCTCCGCGCCCGCGGGAGCGAGCGGGAACGATCGGCTCCACGACTCAGCGGCGCCCAGAGGCGAGGTAGGGAGTGGCCCGCGCTTCTGTGAGCAATGCCAAAGGCTGTGTGGACAGAGCCGGTGGGGGCGGGCGAGAGCGCAAGCCGAAGAGGAAGGGGGGTGTCGAGAGCAAATAGGCGTAGGCACAAAGCAGGACGGCCAGCGGGCAGCCGCTGCCGGGAATCGGGTTCGGGAAGAACAGCCAAGGACCTCGCTGGCTGGCACAGGTTTCCTGCATTCCACCGGTCACCCAACTGGGAACGCCAGCGACGCCGGAAGACGTTCGAGAAATCCGGTGGATTTGTCGATGAGAAAACCAAATTGCAATCGATTTCGCAATTGTCACTTTACAGGTGCATAAATTCTCCAGCTTAGACGCACTAAGGAGCTGCGTCGCAATGCGATTGGCTTATGTGATCTACTTCACCGTCAACAATGCCATGAGGGTGCTGCTACTTCGGCCTACTAGAGATTGCCTGTCGGGATCAGCGAAAATCCACACCCACGAGGCTTGGCGCCGTCCCGCCTCCCCGGCACACTGTCGATGGACACCGATGGCGTTCGCCGCGGAGCCAGCCACGTGCCCGCCGGGGACCCTGGACAGCGCGACGGCTCGGCGCCTGTCTGCGGCCCTTGCGCCGTGATCATGGTGGACCATTCAGCACGAAAGTGCGTGGCCCGGTGGGCCATCGCTCGGGGTGGTTGAGCTCGGCCTACGATGACCTGCCTGAGAGCGTTGACGGCGGGGTGCCGATGGCCGGCGCGAGGAGCGCTCATCATTTCTGTTGGGTTATCGCGCGGCCGCCGCGATGAGCGCCCGCCTTTTGGTGCTTGTGTCGCGTGACGCATGGTCCCTGGCTTTGGCACGATGAAGGCGAAATCAAACAGTAAGTCTGAGGATGGAGGCTGCACTGACGCATGCCGCCCTCAGGTGGTCTTAGGGAGAGAGATATCCGGCCAGTGTGAGGGGCGTATGTGCATTTTGCAGCACGTCGGGTTGCGTCCAAGTCTGGCTTTGCCTTGTGTGGATGCTGACTTGGGTTCATCGTCCATAGCTCCGCATCTTTGGTGGTCTTTCGCCTTTGGGATTCTTGTGTCATCCACCCCGCAAGCGCAGGGCTGAGGTCGGTCATCATGGCACGCGAGGGGCTCACATCGCACTGGTCGCGTCTCGCCGCAGCCCGCACGCACCGTCGCCGCCTGTTTGGCGTCCTTTCTCTGCAAGTCGGTGCTGTCGTCGCTCTGGCGTACGCCGGATGGGCGAAACCGCGGCTGTCGTCCGCTACCGGGGTACCGCCGTCCGCTGGAGCAGAGCCGTTTCTTGCTGTTAGGACACCGCCGACAACCGCTTCTTCGCCGGTAGCGGGGGCTCCTCCCACTGCTGAGCTGCCGCTATCAGCGGCAGAGTCGGCCGCACCTCACATGCTGTCTGTGGGTGCCCCCGCACAGGCAGGACGCCGCCTTTGTGGTGATTGCAGGCGCGGCCCGTTCAGTGCAGGCCCTTTGCAGCGCCACAATCGCACCCAGCACCGACGGGCCCTGGGCGCAGGACGGTCGACTCGCCGGGCGCATGATGGTGGTGCGCCTGGTGGTGCGCTGCTCGCGTCCGGCACCTCGGCGCCGGGAAATGGAGCGTGTGGGGGACCTGAGAGGCTCTGCGTTGGTGCGGCTGCAACGAGCGGAGAAGACGTCCAACAGCTCGCGGATGACGACGCCCTGGGTGCGTTGTTTGCAGCGGCTGGGGAGCACGTCACACCACCACCGGCGCCGGCGAGACGGACGCGCAAGCGTTCCGCGGCCGCCGCGGCGCTCCTTGCCGAGGCTGGTCCCAAGATGTGGTTTCCTACAATCTCCACGCGGGTTCCGGCCTTCTTTGAGAGGTTTGCGGTCGCCCAACGTGCCGTGTCTCTGGTGAAGTTGCGTAAGCGGCGCCGCCCTGGCCGATTTGACACCCACCGTTTGCGCGTGCTGGAGGACTTTGCGCTCAGTGTTGGAGGTGGTGGCTTGTCGGTGTCCGAGCTGTTCGACGTACTCGACACGTGGGACAGGACGGCGCCAGGAATGCCTGACGACGGTGACCACCGCAACATTCGACACGTTTTCAACTCGCCCAATGACTTCCGACAGGCACTCAATGAGGACATGGATGAGGGCGTCAGCAAACACTATTGGAAGCAGTGCACTATGGAGGAAAGCGGGCAGTCGTACGAGGTCTACTTCCGTCCCGCACTGGGGGTCCTGCTGGAGGCTCTTCAGTCGGCCACACGCATGCGGTACTGGAGCGGCGGCGACCGCGTTGCGGAGGCCTCCGACAAGCGCGAGTCGCCATTTGACGGCGATGCATTCCGAGATTGCGAGGCCGACGTCGCGCAGATTCACGGAGGCAAGGCGTTTGTCTTGGCGTTCTATGCATACAGCGACAGCAGCGTCTTGTCTTTGTCCGTCGGTACGCTTTGTGTTCGCGCATCGGGGTGATCTTCGGTGCATGAGAGGTGTAAGGTATGCGAGGGGCTGAGCTGGGACTCTCTTTTCGCAGACAGAGCGCTCACCTGTCGCACACTCTTTGTCTCTGCTGCTTGTGCTTTGACCGCTCCTTCATCGTTTCCTTGCGCTCATAGCTCACAAACTCTATCCCGTCCGCGTACACGTTGTTAACGCGGTGACGGGAGTGAGCCAGTGGCACACGATTGCGTATGTGCCGCAGGTGGGCACGGAGAAGGGACGCGGCGGCGCCGAGAGGTCGCGGCTGCGGCGGTGCGGTATCCTGCAGCGGGTGCTGTACCTCGCTTTCCGCTCGACGATCGCCGCGAGCCACGACGGCGTGCCTGTCCACGACACAGTTCGGGGCGAGCTACGCGCCGTTCCGCGTCTGATTCTTTACCAATGCAGTCAACCGGAGGAGCGAGCGGTCCTTTGCCTCAGGCTAGGGCTGTGCACACGCCCCTGTTCAACGTGCAACGTCAATGTGACGCAGCTCGGCGCCCCCGAGGCGCTCAAGGCTACTAAGCAGGACAAGGTATTTATGGCGGAGCAGCAGCTGGAGGCGGCTGGACATTTTCAGTACGGGCGCGAGAGGCAGCGGCACCAGTATCTCGAGAAGCGACAATCCCTTAACAGCTACCCACCGGCCCTCGCGGGTATGGCCGGCCGTACTTCCGCATCGTTTTTTCTGTACAAGATCATTGGCTTTGACGTCCTTCACGTACGTTCGTTTTTTATCTCTTGAAGTGCGCCTGCGCGCTGCTATTCCTGTGGACCAGCGTTTCTCTTTGGGGCTCTTGAGACGAGACGGTCCATTGCTGACTTGGGGTTTTGCTGCTGAATGTGCTAGCGACCACTGGTTGTGCTGCGTCGTTGGACTGTTTTAATCCTTGGTCATGAACGGCCGGCCTGAAAAAGACGCAGGTGCTGGATCATGGAGTCACGTGGCTCCTGGTTCATCACTTGGTGAGAGTGTTCCCATCACTCTGTGAAGGATACGAGCCGCTGTGCGGGTCTTTTGTCGCCACGTACTTTGAGGCCAACAGACGTCACCGCCTCCTTGGCCGCCGCAGCAAGGCATCGAGGGCTGGACCTGGGTAAGCTTGGACTGGGAGGAGTTATCGCGGAAGGTGCGACTGCACATGAACAACGACCTTCTGTACACTATCTCTTGGGATGGCATTGACACTGCCTTGTTCTGGATCTTGTTATGTTATGCTTGTTCTATGTCGACGTGCATGTTGATTGGTCTCAGCTACGTCATCTCTTCGAAAGAAAAGCAGGCGACCTTCACGGGCCGAGAGCAGAGGCTTGGTGTGTGGGTACTGCCCCACCTCGTCGCCCGCCGTTTCGACCGTGGGCGCCAGAAGGCAGCCCTTGCTGCCGACAAGGCGCGTGATACGCGCGCCGCGCCAGCGGTCGACCCTACCGCAGTGGCGGCCGACAACGACATCAATGCCGGCGAGACCGAGTGGGACAGTCCGCAAGCCGTCAGCGACCGTGAAGCTGAAGCGGCAGCGCGTGTTCTCCTTCGGACACTGCTTGGTGGAGGCGGAGACAAGGGCGGTGGCGCCGATGAGGGCGGTGATGACGATGGACCTGCAGATGGCGGCATCCCTGGCGTATCCGCACCCGACGCGGAAGACCGGGCAGCAGCGCGCGCTAACGTCAAGTGGGATTGGGTCGCCTACCGCAAGGCATTTCCCGACGTACCTCCCCATGCCGCCATCACGGCCATGTTCGGGCAGTACGCCTTGATTGTCGGCCGCATCACGCGGCACCTGGGCGGCACCGCGTCGGTTCCGATGACGCTCGCCGAGGGGGCTTCCATTGCGGAGGAGGCCCGGGTATTTATTACTCGCTACGTCACCCCCATATTGGGACCGATTCACACTAAAAAGGTACACAAGCTGCTCGCCCACGTCCTCGATGCGGAGCGCCTGCACGGCACCCTGCGCAACGGTGACACAAGCACCAACGAGGGTAAGCACAAGGACGACAAGCGGCATTACGCTCGCACCAACCGCGGTCGTGATTACACGCGGCAGCTCGTGCGACACGCGCAGGGGGCCCGCAAGGTCCTGCGCAACAATGCAGTGGCGGCAATGGAAGCACATCCCGGGGACCTCAGCGGCAACGAAGGGGAAGACGGCAGCGGCGACATGGAGACGTCTGCTGGCGCACCGGCCTGCAGCACCACCGCTGCAATGCAGGTGGCGCTCATACCTGTGCAGCAGCTTTCGCAGCTGCCGGGTATGGGCGCCGTCGGATGCCTCCTGGGCTTGCGTCCGTCCGCGCGGGTAGGGTCGCCTGCGTTCCTCCACATAAAGGCGTGTCTGGACGGGGGTGGCACGTTGCGCCAACTGATACACGCCTCACGCCTCTGTCACGGCGCACCTTGGCATGACCACGTCATGTACGATAGTTTGCCTGACGCGGCTGAGCACCGCTACGGCCAAGTGCGGGCGTTCGTGTGAGGGGGTGACGGTCAGACTCTCGCGGTGGTCGCCCGGATGAGATTGGTCGCGCCCGCCGTGTGCCCCCTATCTGCGCGCGGCTGCCTTCAATTGCGGTGGGAGATGGCGGCCACCGGAGCAGACGGCGCCGCAGATGCTGTGACGCGAGTTGTACTGGACCTCGTGCCCCTCTGTGACATTGTGCGCATGGTGCGCGTCGTACCTGATATGGGAGACCTCTTCTCTCGCCAAGGCCAGGGTGCAGACCCTCCTTCGTTTGAGGTTGGCGGTCCTCTTGAGGGTGAGATGTTGTACTTGCTCAATGCCTTCATGCCTGTGCGTCCCGAGTAATAGACGCCGTTTCCTTTGCACTTCTACGTCTTTTTCCACGTTGAACGTGGGTGGGGGGCACGTGAGGTCCCAAGTACGTAAATGTGGCTACCTACAAGCTTCGGAGACCTCTCAGCGCAGTGCCTGGGGGAGGCACCGTCACATCTGGCGGAGCGACAAGCAGCGCCGCCGCGGGCGGCGGCTGTACGGCGACGGCGATGGCAATGACAAAGACGCAGCTCCACCCCACCCGTCGGCCGCCATCCCCCCACCGTGACACGGGGTTTCCCCCCGACCGCCTACCCCTCGGGCAGCGGCCGCCCCTGACGTTGTCTGCGGCGGTTCCTCTGGCCGCCACCGCCGTCGGTGGCGCGGCGCTCACTCCCCAGGCTGTCTCGCCGATTGCACAAAGTGGGAGCGGGTACTCAGTATCCGCTCATCGGCGCGGCGGAGCAGCGAGAAGAGCCAGCAAGCGCTGCTGGAGGCACTGCGAGAGCCACAGGCCGCAGCCGCTGTGGTGCCACAGTTAGTGGTGGCGACGGTGCAGCAGCGCCAGCGGCTGCAGCGGGGGCTGCGGCGGCTCAGCGAGTGGAGAAGAGGAAAGGGAGGGGCCCGGAGGTGCTCGCGACTGCGGCGGCGTGCGTGGGAGTGGTTGGTGGGAGGCCGGCTGCACCAAGTCAGGCCCCAGCGGCGGGTGCGGCGAGCACGCTCGGGGCTCCGGCGGCAGCGGTCCGTCGCCACGAGGTGGCAGACGGCTGTCTGGCCAAGTCTCTGGTTGTGCCAGGTTCGGAACAGAGGGTAGCGGCACAGGTGATGGTCACACGATCCTCTTGACCAATCAGACAGCACCATGATGGGTCACTTGAGCTCTGAGGATCACGCGATCCACTTCTCGCTGTGACATCCCATCTGACACCGCCGTTTACAGACCCATCCTAAGATAGAATCGATGGGTGTTCTGATGTCTATGCAAACGACTATCGGTACCCATATTCGGCGGGTTACAGCTGTCTGATGGCCGTGATACCAGATTCGATGGAATAACTGTCCTCGCTGACGATGCGACCCCTAGCACGCCACCCACTCGTGGAACAGTCCAATTGATCGATGGACCGGGCTGTACGTTCTGTTGGGCCAGAGAAGGCGATGCAGGGCTCATTGCTGTTGTGTGCTGCCTGTGTGCCTTAGCACACAACATCTTTTGCGCACGGAAGCGACTTTGAGATCAGGTCGTGACACGTCGGACGTTTGGAGCGAGGTTGACTTCAAATAGAGAACATGTGAGTGCCACTATTGATCTCAGCCCAGTGCTAGGTTTTTTGTTGAACGACTGTATGCTCTGAAGGGTGCTCAACCCATAGGATCTCACCTTTACATCCATTTGAAACCGCAGAAAGGCATTATTCGAAATCTACGCACACACGCACCTGATATTTGGCCATCCTATCGAATCTAGGGAAGTAACCTCGTCTGGTGCATGCAGGAAGCACAAAAGCTACGCACGCTGTACACAACAAAGAAGCAAGATCACGTCATCCGCAGCAGTACCTCTGCGCACCGACCTCCGCAGCTCGGCCTTCTTGGGCCGCTCGCGATAGGACTCGTTGGACGCCATCCCGTAGGCCTTCTCGGCTGCAATTCTTAAGACCTCCTTGATCGGCCTCCGCTCTCGGCCACGGTAGCTAGGCGGCCTCTTCCTCCGTCGTGGCGTCCTCGGCCTCCTTGGCCACCTCGTCGTCTGCGATGTCGTTGGCCACGCTGGAGCCCGTTTCCTCACGGCCGCCAAGGCAGGCCTCCTTGGACAACTCGTCGTCAGCAGCATTGGCCGCCTCGCCAATGTCCGCCTCGCACGCCTTCTGAACCGTCGGGGCCCGGCCACAGTTACAGGACAAAGCGTGAAAGTGCCGAGCGCTGGCCCCCAACTGCACAGGAGCACCTGCCTTGCCGCCCCGTCCTCTATGATGCACGCCCGCCGATGCGGCCACTTGGGCCAAAATATCAGGATGCGGGCTCACAGTGGCCGCCAACGGCCAGCCCATACACGCTTTGAGGACCGGGGATGCGTTACTGGCCGCCTCGGCCGCTACAGACGCGGCGTTGGCCGCCGCACACATTTGGCCGACGGCCAGTTCGACAGCCTTGTCCGCCTTGAGAATGTCTCTCAGCATCTTGGACGCGGCCCGCTTGTCGGCGCTCGATACTAGCAAGTGCACTGCCAGCTGCTGGTCTGTCTGCGTCGTGGCCGTCGCCGGCCCGCTCCTCAAACTTGCGGGCGAAGCAGCAGAAGAACGTGTGGTGGCCGTACCGGCTTTGACAGCCCCCTCCATATCACGAAACCCCCGTACAGCGGCACCAACTCGCGACACGGCCGCCCCAATGTGGCGCTTGGCGGCCTTAGAGGCCGGGATGTTGAGCTCATCGGAGAGGCGCTTGCGACCGCAGAGCTGCGACGCGGCCGACTCCGTTCTGGCCTCGGGACCGCCAATCGAGTGCGCCGCCAAAATAGGCGCGCCCTCCGTGGCTCTTCCCTTTCCCTTGCCCTTCTTCACCATGGTCGGCCCGGCCTGCCGCATGCATCTCATCGCGGCCTCTTGAGCAGCATAGAGTTCGTCGGCACGGCAGGTGTCCGTGGAGACCTTGGCCGCGATGCGGGCCCCCACACCAGCGCCGCCTCGCATCGGGTCGCTCGCCATGGAGCCTTTTACGGCCACAGCGGCCGGCGCCGACTGGACTCGTCGCTTGTCCTTCGCAGCAGCTCTCATCTGGAAGTGTCGGCCTCGCAGAATGGCGAAACGGTACACCACACTCTTCTCGTGCTTCGTCTTGTCATCTTTGGCCGTGCTCAGTTGGCCAGTGGGCGTCGCCTCAGCTGACGTCTCGGCATTGGCGGGGGTGACCGTGGCCGCCAGGCCTGTCGCGGGCGACGCCGCGCGCGGTTGAGCCTCTACGACGCTGCCGAAGACCGCGGCATCCTGGGTGGATGCCGGCTCGCCGACCTCCTTCTTGACGGAGGTGCTGGTGGCCACTACGGCCGATGAAACTGATAAGGCGGGGCTGCTGGTCCCCGCAGCTTGCTTGACGGCCTGCGTCTCCTCCTCCTGCCTGACGTCGGCCTTGCTTGTGGCCTTAGCAACGGCTTTGGCCGCAGCGGCCACCTTGCGGTCATTGGCGACCGCGGCCTTATACTTGGCCTCCTGCGCGTCCGCCTTCGCCCGGCGCTCTTGCTTGATGCGGGCGCTGTCGCGCCCGACGGCCCCAGCCCGGGCCACGTCAGCCGCACGGTGCTCCAAGAGCATCTCCTCTAGTCGCTGAGCCGCGCCGGCCCCGGTGGGGGAGGGAGCCGCGCTGTCTACAGCACTCGCTCGTGGGCCAAAGTAGTCAGCACGCGAACGGCCAGGAGCACCAGTGCCATCGCCAGCATGGCCGTCCATGCCAAGAGAGTCGGAAAACACGGCATAGAGGAGGTGTGGAAAAGAGAAAATATAGGTCTCGCGGCGGAGAGTGATCCCAGGGAACTGCAACGCTTCAGTCGCCGCTTAAGGGGTGTGATGAAAGGATGACCCGTGCGCTTGTCCGATGGGAGATGCGGCCGGGCAGTCCACAGTTGCCGGCAGTATTGGGTGCTGTGGACAGCCATTCAAGAGGCACGGGAATGGCCACTGTCGAAGCTGAGAGAGCCCCCTTCCCCGCGCTCCCACGCTTCGCGCTCCCACGCTTCGTCCTGGCTCCTCTTTTGCTGCAGCGCCTTCATTTTTCACTATCTCAGTAACCAATGCTTGGCACGACGGGCACCAATTATTTTCAACAACAGTGCACCGTCAAATCACGAGAGCTGCCCGTTGTTCGGACAGCACACGCGTCAGGCATCAAACCACTGGCGCGTCCTTCAGTCAACTCAACGACACGTGGATGGCTGTGCGGCGTCCTCCATCGCTATGACAGGCGCACGCCCTTCGCGGTCCTGCGGGGCCCTCGGACATCAGTGTCAGGGACTACAGTCAATCCCCGATGATCGCCCACCCCCCACCGAAACTGTTGCCAGAGCCTATTGTGAAGGCTACTTCCCGAGAAACCCGGCCCGGAAACAGCCTTTGTGTTGCGATCAATGCATGTAAACCGTTTCACTGCCGTCGGGATCCTTTTCTAGCCCCAGACGGTGCCTTGATCGCCTCTGCGCGGCGGTCGTTGGTCCGCTTACCCAAGGCTCACCTGGCCTTCTATGGGCCCTCACTTGGTTGATGATTCACTGTGCCCTCACTTGGTTGATGATTGACTATGCCCCGGCTCGGATTGCGAGCTCCCCGGAGCCCTTCGCACACGGTGGTCCAGGCCGCCTGGGGCTGCAATTGTAAATACCTACCGGTATCGCACGGACACGAGGCACATTGGGCACGCAGTGCGGCCTCGTTGAGGGCGCTACGTTGTCAAGGCCGCGGGCCACGAATGCAACATCACTGGGGGAGATTGTCTCCAGATCGACTTGAGCCGCCACGATTCGGGTTCAGACGCCACGCGTCGGGTCATTTGCGTCCCTTTCTACATCTCGACAGGTGGTGATTACCCGAAATCAACAACGATCGCGCCATATTCGGAGTGTTCAATGTTGTAACCTCCTTCTAACCCTCAACGTGTCTCCTTTATTCATGATGATCGAATGGTCTCTTCGAACAATAGCGGAGAGTTCATCGTGTTTGCCACTCAATCGGCTTCCATTTGTGCACCTAGCGCATCCGCCCTTTTTTGGACACTGCGGGTTCGGTTAGAATGCACGTTGCTGGACAGTCCGTTCCCTAATCGAACCGCAGATGTAGCCTCCTATTCTGTCAGGTACTTTTCTTCTTTCAGCATATTCGCTGCATCAGTTCGTATCGGGTGAGGCAGCCAACGACAGGGTGACAACGGCCCACATCGTGGCGCTCTGAAATCGATGGTATGAGGAAAGAAACAGACGTTGATAAACGTGCCCTTATGCGCTTCTCGTCCGACTTCGAAAACCCTCGGAAGCAGTGTCGAGTAGGCACTATGGAAGTCACCCACCTGCCACACAGCCCTCTCTAAGCGTGTAATAGTTTGTGTATCTTGTTGACCGTCCATTCTGAAGAGTGACCCGATCCAGCAGTGCCATTTGAAGACGTGTGGTGGGTCTCAGAAAGAGTTCTCAGTCAAATCGACCGGCCAATGGCAAGCCGAGACCGGTGTCACAATCGATGCAGGAGTTCTCGGCAGTGCGCTACTGTTCCCACCACGTGTGAGAGAGCCGTTAGTTCCCACGCCACGCATGCAACACTGGGGACATGCCCTCGGATTTCATACCTTTCATGGCCTCGGTGGTTCCTTCATGGTCGGTGCATTCTGTAAACGCACTTGTCTGCTGTCGTGCCTAGTCGAAAGACCGCGCCGTACTGCCTGAAGTCAATTACCTCGAACATTTGTCTCCGATGGTTCTCAAATATCTTGAGCGGGTCCGTGCACTTTGATTCGCTTTCATTCGAATATTTCGACATGCCACATGTGCCTGTCACTGTTGATGTCGCCAGAGTGCCAGAGCATTTGTGGAACGACTGTGTGTTCACACTTGACGCAGTGGTGTGTCCACTGAATCTGAAAACAAGACGTGTGACTTTCGTAGGAGTCGCAATTGAGCATAGTAAGCCTCGCATCCGGTTGGTGCTCGAAGAAACTTCCTCCTGAAGGGCTTCTGGGCCTCCAGCGAAGTGAAGCATCGGTAGTTCGTAGATGCCAGGTCCTTGCAAGGAACTCGGGCTCGGATGTGGATCAGTAGGATCTGAGGGCCTTTCTCCACCGCACTCTCTTCTGCCCGTACGCCGAACGCGGAACGCATCGGCACTTTTCATTGGATGAAAACTGCCATGTGGACGCGTGGATCCGAGCCCGTTCCGAGGTAACCCAGGCCTGGTCGTAGGTTGGCGGCGGTGTGGAAAGCGAGGGTTGAAGAATTGTCCCTTCTCGCTGATTCTGTGCACTTCAATGGACAATTGGGGATGCCAGGTCGCACTTGCAAACACCATAGTGCACAGCCACTCATCCGCGGCGTGACGCTCCACAGTTACGGACCGGCTGTCTGACGGCGCTTACATGGAATGTGTTGCGAAATAGTCATGGATCCCAGCCAATGTTGGCGGCCCTATCTTTTTGTCGCTGTGCACAGACAGGCGCTCCTTCGGGGGCCCGGCCCGGCGTAGCAGCCTATCCCAGAGCGCGCACGCATGCTGAAAGAAGGCGCTCGTCCAGCACAGCACTGCCGTTACCCCACCCGACACATGATTCTCCAAAGAAGCCCCATTGACACACCGGCATGGTGCATTCCCGGCGTGCTTGCCACCCCGCCACCGTCTCCGTGCCTGTGCGACCCACAAACCCGGCCTGGCAGCCGGGCCAAGTCATGGAAGCTACGCAGACGCTAGCTAGCTGCACCTGCCATTGCGCTGCTTCTGCGAAATACCGGAAGGTTGTGGTCCCCACGACATCTGTCGCTCTGTTGTGCGGCCCTCTTTCGTGGTGCCAGTCGACGGCCGGCCAACACCAGCCACCACAAGTTTACTTTCTCTGTGTGGGGGAGTCCATAAAATGTGAAGAGTTCCGTTCCGCTCTCCTGTTCGGTCACCACGCGCAGTGGAGAACGCGCTCTTTTTGCCCCGTGCGCGGAGCGTTCCGCGGTCGGCGTACCGGTAAAATGGGGCACGGCGCAGAACGGCCCTGAGAATAAACCCTGCAACGTCGGTCCCATCTTAAAATTGGGGAATCTAGAGGCGCAACCTGCGGCACGCTGATTGGCAATCCCATTCTGGGGGCCCTCTTTAGGGCCAGGCGCGATGTAGTTGGGGATCGACCGGTCTGAAACGAGCCACGAGACGGTCTGGATGGGGTCATCACTGCTGCGTTATGCGTAGCCCCATTCTGGTAGACCAAATTTGACTGACAGCGAAGGAGCGCTAACGGATCTCCATCAGCGTTTAATGAAACCAAACCTCTGAAGAGATGCCCGGAAAGTGTGTCAAACAGTCGCGGTGAGATTGCCACGTCCCTGTCAAGCGCCAGATATGCCGCTGTTGATCGACGGAACCGATGACAACGTCGAAGAAAGGGGCATTCAAACAGACGAACGGGCCGACACCTGGCACGGCCACGACATAGATCGGGCACCCAAATGGTTCGACGGCCCTGGGCAGAATCCGAGCTCCTCATGCGCATTCCCGTCGTTTGTAATCGGATCGGATCCGGGCACCCAAGAAGTGGTAGGCTGCTAAACGGATGAACTGGCCAGCGAGCGTCGTCACTGGCGCGATCCGCACCGTGCAGAAGACTCGTCTCGAGATGTCAACAGGTCGGATGTCGTCGCCGTCGACTCTCTCGGGATTTGCTTTCAAACCGCCCACTTTGGAGGGAAGTGTTGTGATTGGCTGAACCAGTGAATCTAACCAATCTGTCGTCCTGGATGGCATCACTTTTGTCAACAGCTGAACTTTTGGAAACTAGTCGACGCCACAAACTGTCTGCTTCGGTCCCGCATGCGTATTGCTCGGTGAAAGCTGGCCAGCATCATCGAATGAGATCGTGCGCGAGTGGGCCATTGGTGAGGTGCAGAGCGGTCTGCGCAATTGGCGGACACGGCGACGCCACAGAACGGATGGACAGGTTGTCACGCGACGAATTCGTCATCTTTTTGACGTTGGAACGGCTCCCGCGCTAACGCCCTCTCTGGCTCTGCAGGCGTCACGGCAGTCAGCGCCGCGACTTGTCGGGGGCCGCTTTGCGGCCCCTAAGCCGTCCGACGTGTCCCGCGCCCGGCGTCTCAGTCCGACGCGTGCCTCTCGGCCCCTCAGCCTTCCAACGTGTGTGGCGTGGATGGGTCTAATCCCCGCCTGTAAACGGGTATGCGTTGTCGGGCTGTGGTGACAGGTCTCTCCGGCTCGTCCCACCGGCTCGTTTAGATTTCATTAGGCGGGCACGACGCCGCTGCGGACCAGCTCCACGTGAAACGACGACACGCATGGGCGCTGGGCGGTCCTCATCCGTGACCAGCTTTTGGGAGCCAGAGCCCCAGTGCGGCGGGCCAGGCTGACGTAGTCCCGCTACACTCGCTCACCCGCCGTCGGACGGCAGGTGGGATTGGGCGGGCAGCGGGAACACGTCTCCTCAGTGTGCGCACTCGCGCTGGGGTGGTGGAACGTCTGTTTCTTAGCGCGCGTGTGCCGCCTGCCATCCCGCACACCCCTCCCCCGCACCCGCCTCTCCCACCCTTCCCGCCCTCTTTAACCGCTCTCATGACTCGCGTGAAGGGCGCCAATGACACGCGACGACGCCGAGCGCAACGGCATCGCAACGGTGGCGCTGCCACCCCGCCCTCTCTGCCTTTCACCTGCGCCGGGCCGTGTGACCACGGCACCACGAAGGCACCCACGCCCCCCCCGCGCCTTCTCAACGGTGCGCTCCACCCTGCCGCCCTTCCCGCCCCTGGTCCCCCAGCTGTGCTGGTCCGAGGGAGGACGGCGCCATGTGGGGGCCTCCCCCCCCACCGCCCCGCGCTTTTGGGCCCTCCCCACCCGTCAATCACTCCCGCCCCCCTCCTTTGGGCCGGGGTGTCGGCCTGCTGCTTATGAACGGTGGCAGGCCTCCGGCACAACACCGGCTGCCCTGCCCTCCGCACCCCCGCCGCCTCGGACCTGACGCCGACCACGCCGATCCTGACGACCGACGTGTTCGTCGACGTGTCGACGACGACGAGCGTCATCACCCTCAATCCGGCGGCGACTACCCCCGTCGGTGGAGCCCAACTCGTCGACCAGCGTGCCCGCCACGCGGGCCCTCTTGGCGCAGCCCCCCTCCGTCGGCGGTCCTGCCATCGTAACACATGCGTATTTCAAGGCCATTCTGAGGCCTTCCAGCTGCGTACTCGAATTGGACCACCCCTGGTGACCTGGAATGGCGTCTTGAAATTTCTGGCAACACAACATTTGAAGCAGCTCGAAGCTTTCTCGACCAGGACGTTGGCCCGATGCGACCTGCTGGGCAATCTGGGGTCAAGCTCGAAATTTCTTCGGGAATCAAAGGCTTTTCTGATTGTCTGCCACGTGCTGATGCGCGTTCGCGGGCTTAAGAGCCATGTCGGCCTATCTGTAAATTTCTTGCAAGATTCTGGCAACTCCATTGGTCCACGTTCGCTGTGCCATGCTTGCAACCACCCTGTATCAGCTATACTGCTGCAAATTAGCCAAGCTGAGCGGCGCTTTCGCTACTATGGAATGATCCTAGCTTCTGGTTGGCGTGATACGTAAGAGATGGGCAGCGCCGATGTGACTGGAAACACGTATTGCAGCGAGGGCAGTGCCTCGGACGACGATTGGCTGGCTCGCGCGCTTAGTTGCGCCTGGCGTGGAGGGTGGAAGAACGTTTTTTGGAGGCATTTTCTGTACAAGGAGAGGGGCCATTGGCTGCAAGATAATGCTGGAACAAGGGCAAGATCCCAGTTTCTGATTGGCGACCGCGGTGAGGGATCGCGTTCTGGTCCGCAGATGATCATGTTTCATCGAACAAGAGGGAGATCAGCACGTCCTCATTGGCTTTCGAGGGCGTCAACTATCCGCCGCAAGCACATCGTAGGAAATGGCGGTGGATTCCATAAAGGAGGCCACAGCAGCTCTGCGCCACCTTCGGCCTTCGTCCCTTCCCATTGCGCTGGAACGCGCAGGCATTACCTTCCTCCTCGACGCCGTGTCACCTTCCCGCAGCGGCGCGCCACACTGGTGCTGCACGGCCGGTCGCCACCGCCGCGCCTACCCCCCTATTCGTTTTGCGTTTGCGCTGCGCAGTTTACTCACAGAAGTTCGGCTCTGCGGGCGCGGCGCGGGGGCGCAGGTGGGGCGTCGGGGGTGGGCGGGAAAGGGGGGGAAGGGGAGGGGGGGCGGGGCGCTGGGTGGGGGGGCTGAAGGGTGGCGACGTTGGGGGCGTGCTGGTGAGGCAGGTCGTGGGGACCACGCTCTTGCGCTTTTGGAAGTTCGTTTATGGCGGCGGTTGGTATTGGTGACGGTTGGTGTTGGTGGCGGTTAGTGTTCCGGATCTTTTCGGTGTGCGCGGCGCTGTATCGTGATCGGGTTCGCTGTCGGCGATCTCGATCGCCAGGCAGCGCCGTGCACGCCAGATCGATCCTGTCAAAGAGAAAACAAATAAACTCAAAGAGCAAAAAGAACGATCTAATATAGTAGAGCATGAAAATGACGCCAGATTCCTTGCAGGGATCAAATAAGGATCGGACTGTGTGCAAATACCTAGAGAGGTAACACCGTTTAGGACACACGGTAGCCCACTTCCGTATCGGAAGGGCCATCCCAGCGTACGGATGCGATACGCGTGGGATACGGATTCGGGAGGTTGGCAGCACTGCCGACGATGCACTTGGTTGGCTTTGCCAGGCGGTCGGAAATGACCAAGATTAAACGATTACCAGCTTTGTTAGCGGGGATTGGCCTAAAGATGTCGACCGATAGGTCTGTAAAGGGTACCGTCGCTGGGAAAAACGTGAATGGAAACGTGTGTCATCGGAATGACAGGCGGTTCTGTGCACATGTTGTGCACTTAGTTATGGTGTTGTGGATATCCGTGGCCATAGATGGCCAGTAGTATCGGCGCCTCATGGCGTAGAACACTCAGTTCATGCCCGGGTGGGCCGCCACCGTAGCATGCTGCTCTAGCGTAAGGATACGCTTGCGTAAGCTTGCCGGGATAACCAACTTATCACCGTAAGGTGCACGCCGAAACAGGCCGGGACGTTATTTTCCAAAAAACGCTTTCGCAGCTTTGCGGGCCACGCGGTTGGCCAGCTCGAAGCAGTACTCGTCGGGTTCTTGGCCTTCAACGATGGCGTCGTTCTCCACGGGGGCCAGCATCTCTGTGCCCGTGTTTCTCCCCATAAACAAGCCGTCGGCCGTCTCGGCCATTGCAAGGCATGGGACATCATCGTTGATATGATCGACGGCGGCGTCGTTGTCTGTGCGTGACGAGACTTTGGATGTGTGGTGTGAAGCACTTGGCTTGTATTGCATGTCGAAAGTGTATTTGGACAGGCGCAAGCGCCAACGCATCAAGAGACCACTTGGGCCCGTTATGTAGATATCCAACTCAGAGCTTAATTGTCTGTCCGGTTTAGTAATCGGTGGCCGTCGAGGAAGTGGCAGAGCTTACGCACGCTCCAGACCACGCCCAGGCATTAGCGTTCCGTAGTGGGACAGTTTTGCTAAGCAGGGCTGAGGTCGCCGCACAAATAGCCAACTGGTAGCTTAGTACCATCGGGTTGCTCTTGGAGCAAGTTGCAACCGAGTCGGTCAGCGCACACGTCGACGTCGACAATCATTTGGCCATTGGCCGTTGGCAGAGCCACGATTGGCGGGGCGAGAAACGCTGGACGCAAGTCGCGGGAATCCGGAAGGGCTGCGTCTGATGGTTTGGGCAAGTCCGTTGGGATTTCGGCACGAGCCATAGCGTTTAGAGGCTTTTATCGCTTGGAAACGGCTTTGACGAAGCATCGATAGACTTTGCATATTCCCAAGAAGCTGTTCTGCTGTGCCTTGGTGGTATCGAATGATGCGCTGTTCAACGCGTTGACGCTCATATCGTGAACGTGAAGTTGCCCCGGGCGGACGATATGTCCAAGGTACTCGACTTCGTCGGAGACCCCGGTGCACTTCTCAAGCTTGAGAGTGACACCGGCCTCGCGCAAGCGCGTCAAGACAGCCTCGACGTCTTCGACGTGTTGTTCTGCAGATGCAGAGAAGATGATGACGTCGTCTAAGAAGACGAGGCAGAGGTGCCATTTGAGTCCTGACAAGATAATGTCCAGTGCACGTTAAAACGTTGCGGGTGCGTTTGCTAAACCGAACGGCGTTGACAACCAATGGTAGATCCTGGAATGCGTTGTGATAGCTACTTTCTCCCTGTCGACCTTGCGCAGGGGAACTTGCCAAACGCTGGCGGTACAGTCCAGGGAGGTAGAAACCTTAGCATCTCCCACGGAGGCGAGGCAATCCTCATTTCGGGGAAGCGGATACGCATCTTTCTTGGCGACGTTTTTGAGTCGTCGGAAATCAACGCAGATGCGGGCTTTGCCACTTTTCTTCGGCAAGATGGCGACGGGGCTTGCCCATGCGTTATGGCTAGGTTATTTGACCTTGAGTTTCAGCATCTTGTTGATTGGATCAACAATGATATGCCGTTTGGAAGGCCCCGTGCGGTACGGGTGGGCCCAAATGGGTACTGCGTCAGGTGGCGTGACGATGGCGTGCTGGGTAGCATGGATAGTCCCGATGGTGACATCCCACAAAGTTGAATGCGTACGGAGCATTTCCCGACTTTTCTTGTGCAAGTGCTCCGGTGCCGCACTGAGGTCAACGTCCTCAATAGGATCATCCGTAGCCGAGTCATTCTAACCAGCTGGTGGTGCATTAGTTTCCTCCTCCTCGGTAACCGCGGCCAGCACCGGCCCTTGGAATGGTTCTGCAAAACATAGGATGCTGTTCCTTCGAATGATGGCTTGGTCCGGGCCGAACTGGCAAACCTTTTGTAGGAAAGATTCGTCAGGGACTACGAGGGAAAATCCCCTGGCCACAGCCACAGACTTGTGCCGGCACATGCGAATGTTAGGCGAGATGGTTACTAGACCGGAAGTCGCACAGGTTGCCATAACCCATTCCTCCATGCGTCCGTGACGCGTACCTGGCGACACGCCAATTCCTTTCAGGTTGGTCTTCCTACGACCAGCCCCACATGTTATCAGACAAGGTAGCCAAGATAGGCGTTCGCCTTTCCTCACGGGTGACTTCACCATCGTGGTCTTGCGACACGACCTGTTTCAGGCGGATGAAGAAATCTTCAACATGGTTCTCCATGAGCTCGGTACCGAGGATGCATGGCACCGATAGGTGCTTTGCGACAGAAAATAGGGCAAGACCCTTGGCACAGCCAACATCTGCATGGAGATGTATTGCATAGTTGTTCTATAGGTCGCTTGTTGTTTGGGTCCTCGATGCTGGGCGTGCGGTCAATCTTATCAGCACAACTCTGAAAGTTGGCAGGCAGGACACTTGAGCGGACCAAGTTGATGCCTGCGCCGGTGTGTAGGACAGGTCGGCAGCTGTGCATTGCACGTTGGCAACGGCCTATAGTGGCCGCAATCTCATAGTGCCGGTGGGCAGGGATCAAAATCCGAGTGACCTTTGGTCTCGTGCCAGTTTGCGATGATAAGCCGGGTTGCCCGCAGAAAAGGCTCCCGGTATACTCGTTTTTCGAGTCAGTTGTCTCTTACGCGTCTCTATGAGCGTCGAGCGACGCGTCATCAGTGATGACACGACAGGGTTGCGGCGTTCACGCGGGCGATACGGCTCGGCGCATTGAGCTGCGAAGTGGCTAGGCTTGTTTCAATTGTAACATACCTCGGAACACGACTGGGATTTTTCTTTAGGAGGGGGCGAACGCGATCAGGCGCGAGGTTGGATAACCCGAAGCGGGTGATCGACACTGTCGTTCCAAGTCGGCATTGCTCAGGCATACGCCACTGTTGTCGTATGAGTACGGGGAAGCTTGAGCGAGAACCGGCGCTTCTTAATCCCGTCCTAGTACATCTGGGCTGCAGAGATGGTGTCCGACAGTGTGCCTTTGGGGAACTGCGCGTCCAACACACGGACATGAGATTGAACAATGTTGGACAGCCATTGATGAATACGTCCATCACGTCTTGGCCGTCGATACGCCATCGAGGCGGTCGCATGGCGTCTCAACGCGGAGCCCAAAGGTCGTGGGTGACACGTCGTCGAATTGGCGCATTATCATAATGTCGTGGTAGGCGGTTGCCACTTCGGCATGGGAGGTGTACTTGGCTTAGAGTCAAATAAGGACATCACCGTAGGTGCGGATCGCATACGTGCGATTCCCAGCCCGAGAGTGAAGGGCGTTTGAGAGGGCTCGCTTGGCAGCGCCCGATAAGCGGAACGCCGAAAGTGAAAGGACTTGGCACTGGGTCAACCCAGCGTGGCCTTGCGGCGACACTTGTGAGGGCCTAGGCGAGACATTTTCAACTCGGTGTCCGTTGATGTGTCGGAAGACACAGCGCTCGGGCCCGGGGATGGGGGCGTCGGGGGACCCGGGGCAGCGCGTTGCCCTTACCCTTGATATTGCTACGTTGCCCGTCGGCACCACCAGGAGTCATAGCTCAGCAGGCAAAGTGCCAACCAAAGCGCCCCGCGATCCAATTGGAGATCGTAACCCACGACGTCCCGCGTCGTGGCGCACCCAAATGGGCGAAGCGTCCAGCGCGTCAAGCACAAGGGTGCGATACCCGTCACAATGCCATTTGGCAACAAGAGACAGCTCTCGGCCACCGAGTGCAGGTGCACGACGGCAGGCAAGAGTCTCCCCTGCTGCTCCATCATATGTGGGACTAAAGACGTTGGTCAGTACACCAGTAGACAACTACCGACCGTAGACATGCGATAGAGCCAACTCTATCGCCCAGGGGGCGAGGAGGATGGACCTTTGTTCGTACGGCATCCGATGGGGAACTTGGGGCGCCGTCCACGGCGAGCCCCGTACCCTTGACGCTTTCAATGGTTAGAAGGTAACAGGGCAGCGTCGATCGACCGAGCTATCATAAGGACCGAATGAACCCCCGAATCAGAAACGATAAAGAAAGGACAGAAGTACAACTCGGAAGTAGCCTCCCACAGGGTAAACCACAAGTCAGTTCATTCCTCCCTATGAATCCTGATTAGTCAGAGGGGCTACCTGCGGCTGAATCTTATTAAGTCAGGAGATATGCTACAAGGTTAAAGAGTTGAAAGCCCTTTCGGCTTCGGATGTGCGGTACAAACACCTCCTCGAACCACCTCTTATAACTCCGGCCCTATGACCACGTAGACCGCTGCAAAAAGTAGGGCAGGGGACAAGCGTTGCCATGACCCGTGAAGAACATATGTTGAACAGCTTTTCTGATCGTGCCTATCATACATACACATAGTTTGTGGCTGCCCGTCGCGTTGCTGCAAAAAGTAAGTGTCATTCTATCTGCACTCGACATCGCCTTTGGCCCGCACGCAGGTCGTCTCTTTTCGGCCGGCACGGAGGAGCGAGGCGGAAGGCCACGATACAGTAACCCGGATTCATGTACATTGTACATCGAATCGGGGCACACACCGCCCAACGGTGTATCTCAGTCGCTAAGATGGATTGAAATAGCATCATCAAAGAGCCCAAATTGGACCACTGGCGCTAAACCTCCGTCAACGCTTCGGTCCGGTTGTCGATGTTGCTTGTCCAAAACTTATCACCCTGTGCTTCTATTTCATACGGGTTAGTCACTGCGGAGAGCCACCGGCAAAGCGCAGGACCTGAATTCCGGTACTTGATCTGGTTCGCCATCTCAAAGCAAACACGGCAATGTCGGCCCGAAGTCATATTTGCGAAACGTGGCGCAATGTGGCGCAAACATGTCTCACAATTAAGAAAATGAGGCCGGAACGGTCCCGCATCAGCGTCTCCGAGCCCATTTAGGCTTCTTTTCAACCAAATCAAATGACGTAGCTACAACGAATACGTTGCTTGTAGAAATGGGGCCTGTGCAGGACCGACCCCATTCCAAACCGGAAATGGGGTGGGTCCGAGGCCGACCCCATTCTGCTATGCTCTCTCATTGGTCGAACTATTCGAAACAGTAAGGAAGATAGCACGCTTAAGCGAGCAACGTGTGGGCGCACAAACAGCTTTGGTTTTTCACAAACATTCAGAAAGAAGAAATTGGCGATTTGGACCACTGCTTTCGAAAGTGGACCGACGGCCCTTGCGAGATAGTATGGTGACGGCGGGCACAGGGGGAAACGCGTTGGATCTTTTGGCGTCTGCGTAGCTCCCACGCATCGCTCACAGGGCGATCTGAGAGAGGGGGGGCTGTCGAGCCAGGTGTGCTTCGCCTGTGTTGGGCCGCCCTGCACGCCTAGTTAGCAGTGGATGCATCGGCTCTTCTGGGTTTTCAATAGAGTTGTGGCTCCCGGTTGGGTTGCTCCTCAAATACGATAGCTAATTGGTCGCTTGAGTTTCTGTCAGCCTAAGCAGTCATTTTTCAAAGTGGGCGCCCACTTTTCAGGGGGTCATGAAACGTGGAGAGCGACATGACCTCTCACTGGCCTTCAAGGGTAGGTGCGGCAATGAACATTCGAATGGCTCCCAGGAAAGTCAGCGAGGAACGAAATCGCATCCCGACAACCCCAGCTGGGGTAGTTCCACCCCATCTGGATCACCCCACCCGCATCCCCACCATCCCAGCTCGGGTGGTCGGGCTGTGGCGTCGTTCCTCGGTCTGATCACGGCATGACTGCAGTCTTGCCATGAACAGTGTGTATCCATGAGGGCGACCCCAGTGAGCTTTGTTGTCGCTCAGTTGTCGCGTGTCGTCTCCTGTTGAGCTTCTTAAGCAGCAATTGACGACATCTCCACGAGAGAGAAACCCAGGCGCAGCCCCAAAACAAAAACGAGAAACACGGGACGACATGAGTTCTGGACCACGCTGCTTTTTCTCAAAAAGGACATGTCAGAGCCGCGGAAGTCGTCAGAACCACTTTCTGATGGCATACTCTGGCTCACCACGCCGTCTGTGTCTCCGGAAGTGGAGGGGGACCTTCCATCAAGGTGCTCCGCATGGTGCACGCCTACCCCCCCTTACTTACTGCCGGGGGTACAGTAGGATGTAGGACCTAAACGTGGCTGCGATTTGAAGGTCGGACCATAGGAGGGCTGACCAACTTGACCCAACAGGGGGGTGGGAGGAAGGGTGAGCGCTCCTCTTCTCCGAAGATCTTTTGCATGTCCCAAGCGCATGATCCCTCCACCCCCCCCACTTCCCCACTCCCCTCCCATCAGCATCCACTGTCCAGCGGCATTATTCGCTGGCATACATCCCAAATTCACTGGCATCCGCTATTTTGCGCCCCACTGCGGCAAGCCCGCAGACTCCGAGACGAAGAACAGCACTTTCAAGGGAACGGTGCTCATGCGCCTGCGTGCTTCAGTATTGACGAGGCGAGAGCAATTCGTGATTCGCCGCCGTCCCCGACCATGTTTGGTCACAGATGATTCTAAGGGGTCGGTCAACCCTCCCAGAGAGGCCATCGAGGAGGGTAAGAAACGGGGACGCGTGAAAAAATGGGGACGCGGCTCAATTGCTTCTCGACCACTAGAATTTTAGCACGTCACAGCTGGGCTTTTCGCTTGCTGATGTAATGCTCAGACCCAGAAGAGCCGGCTTAACTAGGCGTGCCTGGGGCCGACGTGGAGGGAGGTCGTGGCGCGAGGGCGACACGGGCCGTTGACAGCGCCGCCTGGATGGGCGAGATCGGGCTGGTCGCTGTGCCACGGCTTTGGGGCGCCCTGACAGGTGCCTGAGGGGGTCCTGGAGCCTGAAAAGTTGCGCCTGGATGGCGGGGGCTGCGATCGGCCCCGTCTGGAGGGGGGTGGCCGCCGAGCCACCGTGCATCAGTGGCAGGGGCGCCCGCACGAGCGCTGCCTGGGGGGGGTGATGGGGGGGCATTCCTGCGTGCATCAACGGTGGGGGGGTGTGATGGGGTGGCTGTCCGCAGTGGTCGGCCGGACACGCCATTTAGAGGACGGCACGGGCCGGCCGATATTCGCCACGGCCTTCGTCACCCCCACCCCGCCGCCGCCGAGTTTTGTCCACCCACCACACCCGTGAGCACGGCCGACGCGACCCCTCCTCCATCGCGCCGGCCACGCGCTCCGCTCGCACCGCTCGGCCCTTCGCTCTCACTCGCCTCCCCTCCTCGATCTCGCTGGGCACGCGCGCTGCTCGCACCGCTCGTCCCCCCCCCCCCCCCCCCCCCCCCTCCCCCC